>Ga0255338_1000763_pt1 | contig 82025 bp, 69 predicted proteins | sample MeOH1_35cm_T4_19_FD_203715 | JGI IMG/M metagenome (GOLD analysis project Ga0255338, IMG submission 203715) | Sandy soil microbial communities from University of British Columbia, Vancouver, Canada - MeOH1_35cm_T4_195 | ecosystem: Engineered > Artificial ecosystem > Sand microcosm > Unclassified ... | reverse complement strand
TCACGGCGTCGACGAACTCTTCCTTCTGCTTGGCGTTGGGCAGCTCGCCCTTGAGCAGCAGGTAGCAGGTTTCCAGGTGATCGCACTTGGTGGCCAGCTGCTCGATCGGGTAGCCGCGGTACAGCAGCTCGCCCTTGTCGCCGTCGATATAGGTGATCTTCGAGTTGCACGAAGCCGTCGACATGAAACCGGGGTCGTAAGTGAACTTACCGGTTTGACCGTACAGCTTGCGAATATCGATTACGTCCGGACCTACGGTACCGGTGTAAATCGGCAGCTCAACGCTGGGGGAACCATCGGAAAACGATAGCGTGGCTTTCACATCGGACGGTGTCATGTCGGTTCCTTCAAATGCTTGACTAATGATGTTGACGATACTCAGACCGAACGCAGCAGAGAGATCACATGCCGCATCGGGGGCGTGTCGAGCTCACCGTCCAGCTCCTTGCGGGCAAGCAGCAGGTCCATCAACTCGTTGTCGCCCAGCTCGAACAGCTGGGAGAGCGAAGCCACGTCCTCATCGGACAGGTTTTGCTCGTAACGGTTGAAAAAACGTTCGACGATGATGTCGTTCTCCAGGAGGCCGCGCCGCGCGCGCCAGCGCAATCGCGCACGCCGGTGCGGATCGGCCTGGTGGGAGAAACTGGGGGAAGTACTTTCGCTCATAGGTCCCTACCTACTTCCGGCGCATCGCCCGGGCTGCATGGTGCAGGCCCGGGCTGACGCGCCGCTTACAACCACCGCGCGGTCAGACCGAGCGGCGAACCATCAGCTCCTTGATCTTGCCGATGGCCTTGGTCGGGTTCAGCCCCTTCGGGCAGACGTCGACGCAGTTCATGATGCTGTGGCAGCGGAACAGGCGGTACGGGTCGTTCAGGTCGTCCAGGCGCTGGCCGGTGGCCTGGTCGCGGCTGTCCGCGATGAAGCGGTAGGCCTGCAGCAGGCCGGCCGGGCCGACGAACTTGTCCGGGTTCCACCAGAACGACGGGCACGACGTCGAGCAGCTCGCGCACAGGATGCATTCGTACAGGCCATCGAGCTCGTCGCGCTCCTCGGGCGACTGCAGGCGCTCTTTCTCGGGCGGCGGCTCGTCGTTGATGAGGTACGGCTTGATCGAATCATACTGCTTGAAGAACTGCGTCATGTCGACGATCAGGTCGCGCACGACCGGCAGGCCGGGCAGCGGGCGCAGCACGATGCGGTCCGGCAGCTCGCGCATGTTGGTCAGGCAGGCCAGGCCGTTCTTGCCATTGATGTTCATGGCGTCCGAACCGCACACGCCTTCGCGGCACGAGCGGCGGAACGAGATCGACTCGTCCAGCTTCTTCAGCTTGACCAGCGCGTCCAGCAGCATGCGCTCGTGACCGTCCAGCTCGACCTCGTAGGTCTGCATGCGGGGTGCCGCATCCTTGTCCGGATCGTAGCGGTAGACTTCGAAAATACGCTTCATTTCTGTGGGTCCTGTTTAGCTCTTCGACGCGGTGCTCAGAAGGTCCGGGCCTTGGGCGGAACGCTTTCCACCGTCAGCGGCTCCATCTTCACCGGCTTGTAGTCGAGGCGATTGCCTTCGCTGTAGAACAGCGTGTGCTTGAGCCAGTTCTGATCGTCGCGATTGGGGAAGTCGCTGTGGGCGTGCGCGCCGCGCGATTCCTTGCGGGCTGCCGCCGAGATCATGGTCGCCTTGGCCACTTCCACCAGGTTGGACACTTCCAGGGCTTCCACCAGCGCGGTGTTGAAGACCTTGGACTTGTCCTTGAGGTGGATGTTGGCAGCGCGCTCGGTCACTTCCAGGATGCGCTCGACGCCTTCGTCCATCAGCTTCTGCGTGCGGAACACGCCGGCATGCGACTGCATGTTCTTGCGGATGTCGTTGGCCACGTCCTGGGTGTACTCGCCCGACGACGACGACTGCAGCTTGGCCAGGCGCGACAGCGCGCGGTCGGCGGCGTCGGCCGGCAGCGGCTTGTGCTCCTTCTGCTTGATCGCGGTCGCGGCGATGTGGTTGCCGGCCGAGCGGCCGAACACCACCAGGTCCAGCAGCGAGTTGGTGCCCAGGCGGTTGGCGCCGTGCACCGACACGCACGAGCATTCGCCGATCGCGTAGAAGCCGTTGATGACCTCGTTGGGGTTGCCGTTCTTCGGCGCCACCACCTGGCCGTGGAGGTTCGTCGGGATGCCGCCCATCTGGTAGTGGATGGTCGGGACCACGGGAATCGGTTCCTTGATCGCGTCGACGTTGGCGAACTTCAGGCCGATTTCGCGGATCGACGGCAGGCGCTTCATGATGGTGTCCGCACCGACGTGGGTGAGGTCCAGCAGCACGTAGTCGCCGTTCGGGCCGCAGCCGCGGCCTTCCTTGATTTCCTGGTCCATCGAGCGCGAGACGAAGTCGCGCGGCGCCAGGTCCTTCAGCGTCGGCGCGTAGCGCTCCATGAAGCGCTCGCCGTCCTTGTTGCGCAGGATGCCGCCTTCGCCGCGCACGCCTTCGGTGATCAGCACGCCCGCGCCGGCCACGCCGGTCGGGTGGAACTGCCAGAACTCCATGTCTTCCAGCGGCACGCCCGCGCGCGCCGCCATGCCCAGGCCGTCGCCGGTGTTGATGAAGGCATTGGTGGAAGCGGCGTAGATGCGGCCCGCGCCGCCGGTGGCGAACAGCGTGGTCTTGGCTTCGAGGATGTAGACTTCGCCGGTTTCCATTTCCAGCGCGGTCACGCCCAGCACGTCGCCGTCCTCGTCGCGGATCAGGTCCAGCGCCATCCATTCGACGAAGAAGTGGGTCTTGGCGCGCACGTTGCGCTGGTACAGCGTGTGCAGCAGCGCGTGGCCGGTGCGGTCGGCCGCGGCGCAGGCGCGCTGGACCGGCTTCTCGCCATAGTTCGAGGTGTGGCCGCCGAACGGGCGCTGGTAGATGGTGCCGTCGGCGTTGCGGTCGAACGGCATGCCGAAGTGTTCGAGCTCGTAGACCACCTTGGGCGCTTCACGGCACATGAATTCGATCGCGTCCTGGTCGCCCAGCCAATCGGAACCCTTGATGGTGTCGTAGAAGTGATAGTGCCAGTTGTCCTCGCTCATGTTGCCGAGCGAGGCGCCGATGCCGCCCTGCGCCGCGACGGTGTGCGAGCGCGTGGGGAACACCTTAGACAGCACGGCCACGTTCAGGCCGGCTTCCGCGAGCTGGAGGGATGCGCGCATCCCGGCGCCGCCCGCCCCGACGATGACCACGTCGAAACGTCGACGCGGCAATCCAGTCTTGACTGCGACCATTTATTACACCCTCCAGAGAATCTGAGCAGCGTAGCTCGCACAACCGACGAGCCACAGAATCGTAAGAACTTGCAGCACGAGGCGCACGGCCATCGGCTTCACATAGTCCATCCAGATGTCGCGCACGCCGATCCAGGCATGGAACAGCAGCGACAGGATGGTGAGGAACGTGATGACCTTCATCCACTGATTGGAGAAGAGACCCGCCCACGCTTCGTAGGAAGCGCCGTTCGAGAGCAGGAAGGAAATCGCCAGCACGACGGTGAAGACCACCATGATGACCGCGGTGACGCGCTGCAGGAGCCAGTCTTTCAGACCGTAGTGCGCACCGACGACAAGACGCTTGGGACCGATATTATTATTTGCCACCTTGACTCTCCTCAAAACAGGCCGAACAGCTTCAGGCCGAAAATCGCGGTGAGCAACAGGCTGACGACCAGCACGGCGACGGCGGACTTGGCCGAGGCGGGCTTGGTCACGCCGACGTGCACGTCGAGCAGCAGGAAACGGATGCCGGCGCAGAAATGGTGCAGGTAGCCCCAGATCAGGACCAGCAGAACCAGCTTGACGAAGCCGCCGGACAGAAGCGCCGAGAACTTTGCGAAGCTCAGTTCCGAGGTGACGCTTTGCTCGAACAGATAGAGCACGAAAGGAAGGAGGAGGAACATCAGGGCACCGCTCGCGCGATGCAGGATGGACACCTTGCCGGCCCAGGGCAACCTGTAACGCGCTAGCTGCGTGACATGGATGTTCCGGAACTCCGGCCTGGCTTGTTTGACGGCTTCAGCCATGCGAGACCCCATTTTGCGGTAAACAAAAAACGAAACTACTCAATGCCCTGCATGCAAATGAATGCAGTTGGAGCAAATCCACATAATTTTAGCGCCTTTGTTGCGCGGCGCACCAATAATTTTCAGCTATCGCGCACCAACATGGCGTGCCCGACAATCGCACGCGGCTACGCCACGGCGTAATATTTCCCTGCTTCGGCGCAACGGCGGGCAGCCATCATCGCGACGACAGCAATAATCATCCGGGATAACCACTCGGCAGCTAGCTCAAATCGTTCTGATAATAGTGCCGGGTAGTGACATACAAACCGCGCCGGACTTCGACGGGGCGATCGCCGTAGGTGAAGGAGACACGCTCGACGGACAGCAGCGGCGTGCCGGCCTCCACGGACAGCAGGGCGGCGGTGGCGGCATCGGCGGCCACCGCGCGGATCTTTTCCGAGGCCCGGATCATGCGGGTGCCGAACTCGGCCTCGAACAATGCGTACATCGGGCCCTTCCACTCGGTCAGCTTCTCCGCGGTCAGGCCTTTGAAATTGGTGCCCAGCAGCCAGATCTCGTCCAGCACGGTGGGCTCGCCGGAGAAGAACAGCACGCGGCGGATCTGCACCACGCTGTCGCCGGTGCGGATGTCGAGCAGGCGGGCGATCTCGGCCGGGGCGCGCAGGCGCTTGCACTCCAGCACCTGGCTCGCGCCATAGTGCGGCTCGCCCTCATCGGGCACGAGACGCAGGAAACGGAACTTGACGCCATCCTCGTGATGGGTCGTGACGAAGGTGCCCTTGCCCTGGCGGCGCGCCACCAGGTTCTCGGCGGCAAGCTCGTCGATGGCCTTGCGCACGGTGCCCTGGCTGACCTTGTAGCGGGCCGCCAGGTCCATCTCGCTGGGGATCATCTCGCCCGGCTTCCATTCGCCGGACTGCAGGCTCTGGGTGATGAGCGCCTTGATCTGCTGGTAAAGGGGGCTGAACGTGGGCGAAACCGCCGCGACGGGCGATTGCGCTCCGGCGCCGGACGTAGCGGCGCCGTTATCCTGCGCTGCAGCAACGGCAGTACCAACGAGGGGCGTGGGCAGGGATGACATAGCCGAATTTCACCACAAAACGGCGGAGGGCGTCCAGCGCGGCATCAAATGTCTTATGTCTTATATAAGACATATGAATTGACATTGCAGATATGGGCGCCTACACTCCCGCTGGTTTCGACGCCGGCACCGCTCTGGATACGGCACCCCTCTTCGCAGTAGACTTACGCCTTGTCGCACCCCATGACCCGTTGTGGCTCACTCCAGTCGGCATCGCTCCCAGCGCGCCGGCGGACTGCCGCCTGCCGCCGTGGCGACGAACCCGCACCCGGTGACGTCCGGACCACCGTCCGGCGCGACACTGTCCAGTTTCCCCCTCTTTTCGTTTGGAGATGTACTCATGGCTAAAGCCCCAATGCGCGTCGCAGTGACCGGCGCCGCTGGCCAGATCGGCTATTCCCTGCTGTTCCGTATCGCCAACGGCGACATGCTGGGCAAAGACCAGCCGGTCATCCTCCAACTGCTCGACCTCCCGCAAGCCCAGGCCGCCGTCAAGGGCGTCGTGATGGAACTGGAAGACTGCGCGTTCCCGCTGCTGGCAGGCGTGGTGATCACCGATGATCCCAAGGTCGCCTTCAAGGACGCCAACGTGGCCCTGCTGGTCGGCGCCCGCCCGCGCAGCAAGGGCATGGAGCGCAAGGACCTGCTCGAAGCCAACGCCCAGATCTTCACGGTGCAGGGCAAGGCGCTGAACGAAGTCGCCAGCCGCGACATCAAGGTGCTGGTGGTCGGCAACCCGGCCAACACCAACGCCTACATCGCCATGAAGTCGGCGCCGAACCTGCCGCGCGAAAGCTTCACCGCCATGCTGCGCCTCGATCACAACCGCGCGCTGTCGCAGATCGCCGCCAAGATCGGCAAGCCGGTCTCGTCGATCGAGAAGCTGTTCGTGTGGGGCAACCACAGCCCGACCATGTACGCCGACTACCGCTACGCCACCGTCGACGGCCAGAGCGTCAAGGACCTGATCAACGACCACGCCTGGAACAACGACGTGTTCCTGCCGACCGTCGGCAAGCGCGGCGCCGCCATCATCGAGGCGCGCGGCCTGTCGTCGGCCGCCTCGGCCGCCAACGCCGCCATCGACCACGTGCGCGACTGGGTGCTGGGCACCAACGGCAAGATCGTCACGATGGGCATCCCGTCGAACGGCGAGTACGGCATCCCGGCCGACACCATGTTCGGCTACCCGGTGACCACCGCCAACGGCAAGTACGAGATCGTCAAGGGTCTGGAGATCGACGCCTACAGCCAGGAAAAGATCAACATCACCCTGAAGGAACTGGAAGAAGAAAAGGCCGGCGTGCAGCACCTGCTCGGCTGATCCGCTTCAGATCCAGTCCCAGGCAGCGCCGATGACCAGGCCGGAGCCCCGCAACGATTCACGGATCGGCGCGGGCTCCGGCTTTTTTCATGCCCGCGCCGCCCGGCCCTCCCACCTCGAAAAGAATCCATAACGTGCACCCCTCCGAGGTCTTGTTCCAGGGCGAAGCCATTGCGGCCCAACTGCCGGTGTGCGACCACTACGCCGGCAATGAGAAGCTGATGCTGAAATCGCTGGCCCTGCAGCAAGAGCTTGGGCCGGTCTTCGACATCACCCTCGACTGCGAGGACGGCGCCGCCGTCGGCCTCGAGCGCGAGCACGCCGAACTGTGCGCGCGCCTCGTCAACGGCCCGCAGAACCGCTTCAACCGCGTCGGCGTGCGCATCCACGACCCGGCCCACCCGGCCTGGCGCGCCGACGTCGACATCCTGGTCGGCAGCGCCGGCGCGCGCCTGGCCTACGTGGTCGTGCCCAAGGTGGCCGACGTGGTCGAGGTCGCGCGCGTGACCGACCACGTCAACCAGGTGGCGCGCGCCGCCGGCATTGCCCGCCACATCCCGGTTCATGTGCTGATCGAGACACACGCGGCGCTCGAGCAGGTCTTCGACATCGCCCGCCTGGTGCAGGTCGAATGCCTGAGCTTCGGCCTGATGGATTTCGTCTCGGCCCACCACGGCGCGATCCCGGGCGAGGCCATGCGCTCGCCGCAGCAGTTCGAGCACCCGCTGATCCGGCGCGCCATGCTGGAGATCTCCGCCGCCTGCCACCGCTACGGCAAGGTGCCCTCGCACAATGTCAGCACCGACATCGCCCAGCCCGAGCGTGCCGGCGAGGACGCCCTGCGCGCGCGCGCCGAATTCGGCTACCTGCGCAAGTGGAGCATCCACCCGAGCCAGATCGGGCCGATCGTGGCGGCCTTCCGCCCGAGCGGCGCGGAGATCGGCACGGCCAGCGAGATCCTGCTGGCCGCCTACGAAAACAACTGGGCGCCGATCCGGCACCAGGGCCAGCTCCACGACCGCGCCAGCTACCGCTATTACTGGTCGCTGCTGCAGCGCGCCCACGCCACCGGCGCGCGTCTGCCGGGCACGGTGCTGGACTGCTTCTTTCCATGACCGCGGCGGCCCGCCCGCCAGACCGCCGACCGCCCCGCCAACAGACAGGAGACGCGATGCCAGAGCAGCAGCCCGCCCCGCGGCAACCCCGAAGCCCAAGAAATCCGTCGCCCTGTCGGGCGTGGCCGCCGGCAACGCCGCGCTGTGCACGGCAAGGCGCGTGCGGCGGCGGAATTGTGTAACCAATGGAAGGTGTGCTTCGCCCGGACTTTCAAATCGTAGAGAATAGCGGCGGATATGTGGCTGCCGGCCCCTGGCCCCCCCGTCACCCGCCTTTGACCCAACCATGAAGGAACCCACAGAATGAAGCATCTCGTCCTCGCCGCCTGCATCGGCGCCTTTTCGCTGACCTCCGCCGGCGTTGCGATGGCCCAGGAACCGGCCAAGAAGGCCGCTCCCGCCAAGAAGGCGCCCGCCCACAAGGCCGCCCCCAAGAAGAAGGCAACCGTCGCTGCCAAGGAAGTCCCGGCCGTGCCGGCCGGCGAGAAATGGCAGTGCGAACTGGGCCACTCCCTCTACATCAGCGGCAACATGCTGCGCGACGAAGTCATCGCCGTGAACTGGGAGGGCAAGGAATACCGCCTGCCGCGCCAGTCCACCGTGACCGGCGCCGACCGCTATTTCGACGCCCGCTCCGGCATGGACCTGGTGGTGATCCCGAGCAAGGCCATGCTGTTCAACAAGAACGCCGGCCAGCGCCTGGCCGACGAATGCCAGACCGCCGACATGCTGGCCGGCGGCTCCGCCCCGACCCAGGCCGGCGCACTGCGCGCGCCGGTGGCCACGCCGCTGCTGGTGGCGCCGCCGTCCGCGCCGGCCACCGCCGAGGCCGGCCAGCCCGCCACCGCGCAGAAGTGACGCCGCGCGACGCCGCCGCGCGGGCGTCGCGCCGGCATCGCGGAGCATCAGTCATCGGCAGTATCGGAAAGGCATAAAAAGGCACCAGGCAGCACAAATTCCCGAGGGGACCCATGTCTGCACCTATTGCGAACGTCCGGCCGGAGCCCGATCAGGTACTGGCCGATATCGTCGACTACGTGACCGGCTACCAGATCAAGAGCGCGCTGGCCTTCGACACGGCCCGCAACTGCCTGATCGACACCCTCGGCTGCGGCCTGGAAGCCTTGTCCTACCCCGCCTGCACCAAGCTGCTGGGCCCCATCGTGCCGGGCACGGTGGTGCCCAACGGCGCCCGGGTGCCGGGCACCCAGTTCCAGCTCGACCCGGTACAGGCCGCCTTCAGCATCGGCGCCATGATCCGCTGGCTCGACTTCAACGACACCTGGCTGGCCGCCGAATGGGGCCACCCGTCGGACAACCTCGGCGGCATCCTCGCCACGGCCGACTGGCTGTCGCGCAACCACGTGGCCGCCGGCCGCAAGCCGCTGGCCATGAAGCAGGTGCTCGCGGCCATGATCAAGGCCCACGAGATCCAGGGCTGCATCGCGCTGGAAAACTCGTTCAACAAGGTCGGCCTGGACCACGTGGTGCTGGTCAAGGTGGCCTCCACCGCCGTGGTCGCGCACATGCTGGGCCTGGCGCGCGAGGAGATCATCAACGCGGTCTCGCTGGCGTGGGTCGACGGCCAGTCGCTGCGCACCTACCGCCACGCCCCCAACACCGGCAGCCGCAAGAGCTGGGCCGCCGGCGACGCCACCAGCCGCGCCGTGCGCCTGGCCCTGATGGCCCGCACCGGCGAGATGGGCTACCCCTCGGTGCTCACCGCCCGGGGCTGGGGCTTCTACGACGTGCTGTTCAAGGGCCAGCCGTTGCGCTTCCAGCGCCCCTACGGCACCTACGTGATGGAGAACGTGCTGTTCAAGATCGCCTACCCGGCGGAATTCCACGCGCAGACCGCGGTGGAGGCGGCCATGACCCTGCACGGCCGGCTCGCCGCCGCCGGCAGGACGGCCGCCGACATCCGGCGCATCACCATCCGCACCCACGAAGCCTGCATCCGCATCATCGACAAGACCGGCCCGCTGGCCAACCCGGCCGACCGCGACCACTGCATCCAGTACATGGTCGCCGTGCCGCTGCTGTTCGGCCGCCTGACCGCCGGCGACTACGAGGACCGCATCGCCGCCGACCCGCGCATCGACGCGCTGCGCGCCAAGATCGCCTGCGTGGAAGACCCCGCCTTCACCGCCGACTACCACGACCCCGACAAGCGCGCGATCGCCAACGGGCTGACCGTGGAGCTGAACGACGGCACGGTGCTGCCCGAGGTGCTGGCGACCTACCCGCTCGGCCACCGGCGCCGCCGCGCAGAGGGCATCCCGCTGCTGGTGGAGAAGTTCAGGACCAACCTCGCGCGCCGCTTCCCGGAGCGCCAGCAGCAGGCCATCCTGGCGGTGTCGCTGGACCAGGCGCGCCTGGAGGCGATGCCGGTCCACGAGTACGTGGATCTGTACGTCATCTGAGCACCGCGGGCGCGCGCCGGGCGCCGGCTTGCCCTACAATCGACGCGGTGCAAACGTTGGCCTGGCCTCGTCTGCGCAAGACAGCATGCGGTGGCCGGCAATAGAATCGGCAGCACGGCCGGCGGCACGATCGGGGAAACAGGGAAGCAGAGAAGCAAGAAAAAAAGCAGCAGGCATCAGCATGGCGCCCCCGCCGGCGGCCGCAGCACGAATGACGGATTTACGAATCAAGCCAGTCCGCACCATCTTTCGAATGGAGTAAGGCAATGCCCCACAATCTCAATAAGACTCTGAAAGAATTCAAGATCAGCCCGGGCCTCAAGGGCCAGTACTATTCCCTGCCGCAACTGGGCAAGGCGCTCGGCGTGGCCATCGAACGCCTGCCGGTATCGATCCGCGTGGTGCTCGAATCGGTGCTGCGCAACTGCGACGGCAAGAAAGTCACCGAGGAACACGTCAGGCAGCTCGCCAGCTGGAAGCCGGTGGCCGAGCGCGTGGACGAGATCCCGTTCGTGGTGGCGCGCGTGGTGCTGCAGGACTTCACCGGCGTGCCGCTGCTGGCCGACCTGGCCGCCATGCGCAACGTGGCCGAGAAGATGGGCAAGAACCCCAAGAAGATCGAGCCGCTGGTGCCGGTGGACCTGGTGGTCGACCACTCGGTGCAGATCGACCACTTCCGCGAGAAGAAGGCGCTCGACCTCAACATGCAGCTGGAATTCCAGCGCAACAACGAGCGCTACCAGTTCATGAAGTGGGGCATGCAGGCGTTCGACACCTTCGGCGTGGTGCAGCCGGGCTTCGGCATCGTGCACCAGGTCAACCTCGAATACCTGGCACGCGGCGTGCACAAGAAGGACGGCGTGTACTACCCGGACACCCTGGTCGGCACCGACAGCCACACCACCATGATCAACGGCATCGGCGTGGTCGGCTGGGGCGTGGGTGGCATCGAGGCGGAAGCCGGCATGCTGGGCCAGCCGGTCTATTTCCTGACGCCGGACGTGGTCGGCGTGGAGCTCAAGGGCCGCCTGCGCGAAGGCGTCACGGCCACCGACCTGGTGCTCACCATCACCGAGATGCTGCGCCGCGAAAAGGTGGTCGGCAAGTTCGTCGAGTTCTTCGGCGAGGGCACCGCCAGCCTGGCGCTGCCGGACCGCGCCACCATCGGCAACATGGCGCCCGAGTACGGCGCCACGATGGGTTTCTTCCCGGTCGACGAGAAGACCATCGACTACTTCAAGGGCACCGGCCGCACGGCCGAGGAGATCGCCGCGTTCGAGGGCTATTTCCGCGCCCAGGAGATGTTCGGCGTGCCCAAGGCCGGCGACATCGACTACACCAAGGTGCTCACGCTCGACCTCGGCAGCGTGACCCCCTCGCTGGCCGGCCCGAAGCGCCCGCAGGACCGCATCGAGATCGGCAGCGTCAAGGCCACCTTCGCCTCGCTGTTCGCCAAGCCGGTGGCCGAGAACGGCTTCAACAAGGACATCGCCGAGCTGGACAAGACCTACACCACGAGCAACGGCGTCGACGTGAAGAACGGCGACGTGCTGATCGCCGCCATCACCTCCTGCACCAACACCTCCAACCCGAGCGTGCTGCTGGCCGCGGGCCTGCTGGCCAAGAAGGCGGTGGAGGCCGGCCTCAAGGTGGCGCCGCACATCAAGACCTCGCTCGCCCCCGGCAGCCGCGTGGTGACGGAATACCTGCAGGCCACCGGCCTGCTGCCGTACCTGGAAAAGCTGGGCTTCGGCGTGACCGCCTACGGCTGCACCACCTGCATCGGCAACGCCGGCGACCTCACGCCGGAACTGAACGAGGCCATCACCAAGAACGACCTCGTGGCCGCCGCGGTGCTGTCCGGCAACCGCAACTTCGAGGCGCGCATCCACCCGAACATCCGCGCCAACTTCCTGGCCTCGCCGCCGCTGGTGGTGGCCTACGCCATCGCCGGCAACGTCACGCGCGACCTGATGACCGAGCCGGTCGGCACCGGCAAGGGCGGCCGCGAGATCTACCTGGGCGACATCTGGCCGAGCTCGGAGGAAATCCACGCCCTGCTCAAGTTCGCCATGAACGCCGACGTGTTCCGCACCAACTACGAGCAGGTCAAGAAGCCCAGCAAGCTGTGGGCCAAGGTCAAGGGCACCAAGGGCCAGGTCTACGACTGGCCCGCGTCCACCTACATCGCCGAGCCGCCCTTCTTCCAGGACTTCGGCATGGAGCCGGCCGCGACCCAGGCGAGCGTGCGCAACGCGCGCGCGCTCGGCGTGTTCGGCGACTCCGTGACCACCGACCACATCTCGCCGGCCGGCTCGATCAAGGAATCCTCGCCCGCGGGCAAGTACCTGCAGGCCAACGGCGTGCTCAAGGCGGACTTCAACAGCTACGGCTCGCGCCGCGGCAACCATGAAGTCATGATGCGCGGCACCTTCGCCAACGTGCGCATCAAGAACCTGATGCTGCCGGTCAAGCCCGACGGCTCGCGCGTGGAAGGCGGCGTCACGCTGCACCAGCCTTCCGGCGAGGAAATGTCGATCTACGACGCCGCCATGCAGTACATCGCCGAAGGCACGCCCACCGTGGTGTTCGGCGGCGAGGAATACGGCACCGGCTCGTCGCGCGACTGGGCGGCCAAGGGCACGCAGCTGCTCGGCGTCAAGGCCGTGATCACGCGCAGCTTCGAGCGCATCCACCGCTCCAACCTGGTCGGCATGGGCGTGCTGCCGCTGCAGTTCAAGGGCAACGACAGCGTGCAGACGCTCGGCATCATCGGCAACGAGACCTTCGACATCGAAGGCATCGAGGGCGAACTGAAGCCGCAGCAGGACGTCACGCTGGTGATCAAGCGCGTCAACGGCGACGTGCAGCGCGTGCCGGTGCTGCTGCGCATCGACACCCCGATCGAGGTCGACTACTACAACCACGGCGGCATCCTGCCGTTCGTGCTGCGCCAGTTGCTGGCCGCCTGAGCGGACGGCCCCCTCGCGGGGCTTGCCGGCAGGGTCCGAAGCCGCTGGCCGCGCCTCCTCCGGGAGGTACGCGGCCAGCGGCTTTTTCGTTCCCGAAAGCGCCGCAGGCGCCGCCTGGCGGATGGTGGCCCGGCCGCCGGCCTGTGTAAGTTCCACGCAAGCCTGCGCTGCGACACTGCCATCAACAACAAGAAAGCACCGCGCGCGCGGCGGCTTCCGACACGCATCCCATCCCGGAGACAAACATGGCAAAGATCTTCATCGCATTCGTCGTCATCGCCGGCGCGGCGCTCTACCTGCTCACCAAGGGCGGCGGCGACATCTCCATCGGCGGCGAGCAGCACAGCGTGGAAAGCCACGCGCCCGAAACCCCGCAGCCGCCCGCGCAGAAATAGGCGGCATCGGGACCGGCATCCCGGCGCATATCGGGCCGGATGCCCGGCCGGCGCGCGGGCGGCACTGCCCCGCCCGCGCCCGGCGGCGCCCATGCGGCGGCGCACGCCATGTTTTGTCAACGTAGCGAGTAGAATACCGTTTTACCGAAAAACGGATGATCTCGACTTATGGCAGGTTTTCGCCCCAAGGCTTCCCAACGTCTTTCGCCTGACGCCGAGCGTCTGGTGGCCGATGCGCTCGCGCTCGATGCCTCGGGCAGCCGCATGGAGGACGGGTACTGGGAGCGGCGGCTCTCGCAACGCCTGGGCCGGCTGCTGAAGAACGGCAGCCAGTCCGCGCTCGACGCGGCGCTCGAACACCTGTTCAAGCACAACGCCGACGCCTCCGACGTGCTGGCCGAGCAAGCCGAGACCCTGGCCGAATCCGCCACCGTCGACATCGACGGTGTCAGCTACGACGCCCTGCTGATCGCCGCGCCCATCCTCGCCCACACGCGCTACGCCATTCCCTCGGGCGCGCTCAAGCCCGAGCTGGCGCAGACGCTGTCGGTGCACCTGCAGGCGCACGTGCTGGCCGCGGGCACGCGCATGGCGCTCTCGCCCTACCTGTACAGCATCGACCAGCTCCCGCGCACGCACAGCGACACTTTCGCGCTGACCTACAAGCTGGTGTCGGCGGCGATGTCCGGCGCCACGCCCAAGGTCGACCTGCGCGACCTGCCGGAAACCGCGCCGATCCTGGCCGACCCGCGCTACCTGCTGGCGGTGGTGGTGGCGCCGCACGAGCAGGCCCTGTTCCGCTGGCAGGAAGACGCCAAGGACCACCACGCCGAGCGCTCGATGTGCCTCGAGCAATGGCGCACCCAGGTGCAGCCGTCGATCGCGCTGCTGCTGCCGGGCTGCGAGTTCGAGCTGCTGCTGCCGGACGCCTTCTTCCTGTCCTGCCGCGAATCGGACAAGAGCATCCGCCCGCTCACCGTGCGCGCGGCGGTCAACTACCTGTGCGGCACGCTCGACGTGCCCGCCGGCCAGATGGCCGCGGTGGTGGCCGCCTTCGGCGAGGAAGAGGTCGAGGAATACCGCGTCGGCTTCACCATGCGCGGCGAGAAGGACGTGATCTACGGCATCGTCTGGCCGGTCTACGGCCGCGAGTCCGGCGAGATCGACGCCACCGACAAGGACAACCCGCTCGAGCAGATCTGCGAGGAGCTGCGCAATGCCGGCGTGGAAGACATCTTCCGCCACGCCGCGCTGTTCGACCCCGAGTATTGCGAAGACTGCGGCACGCCGCTCTACGCCGACCGCTCGGGCGAGATCGTGCACGCCGAACTGCCCGAGGACGCGCCGACGCAGCAGCCGCTGTTCCACTGAGCGCGCCCCTTCCCCACTCGCTCGCCGACGGCCCGCCTTGCGCGGGCCGTTTTCGTTGACGGGGGCCGGTCAGGCCGGCGGCGGGCTCACGCAGCGCCACAGCGCGTGGCCCGAGGCCGCGTACTTGCGCTCGAACGGCGTGATGGCCTCGGCCGGCCGCCACGGCTCGACCGCCGCCGGCCGCCCCACCAGCGCCAGCGCCTGGGCGAACTCGTCGATGTAGACCTGCCAGTTGCTGCGGCACTCCAGGTAGCCGCCGCAGGCGGCCAGCGCCGGGAACACCGCGTGGCCCTGCCAGCGCCGCCCGAGGTGGCCGATCTTGGGCCACGGATTGGGATAGAGCACGTAATGGCGCGCCACCGGCACATGTTCGGCCTGCAGCAGGCGCCAGACGTCGACGAGGTCGGCCCGCGCCCAGGTGAAATTGGCGGGCAGCGGCCCGTCCCACCAGTCCTTGCCGCCGGCCAGCCGCTTCTCGGACTGGTCCACGCCGATCACGAAGTGGTCCGGAAACGCCGTGGCCAGCCGCAGCGTGCTCTCGCCCACGCCGCAGCCGGCGTCGAGGATCAGCGGTGCGGCCCCGGCGCGCTGCCATTGCTGCAGCGCAAGATCGAGCGCGCGCCGGCTTGGCTCGCCGATCGGCTTGCGGAACGGCTCGGCGAGGTGGCGGGCCACGCGCGCGGCGAGATGGTCGTGGACATCGGCCTGGGCCGAGGTGATGGTGCGGGAATTGGCGAACATGGGCGCGATTCTACCGGCTGGCCGCCGCGCCGGTGGACAGGCGCGGCGCCGGCGGCGAGCATGAGGACATGCCGCGGCTATCGCACGCCGATGTCGTTTTGGCGGCACAATGCGGGCAGCCGGGTCGGCCGCACGCCCGCTGGCCGCTCGCCGCCTCGCCGCGGGCGGCGCCGCGTGCCGGCCACCCCCTTCTGAGAACCCGCCGCCGCCCGCCCGTGCCCACGCGCGGAGCGCGCGGCCCGTGCTAGGAGCGCATCCGATGACCGCCAACCACCGCCTCCCCCAACCCGCCCGCCGCCCGGCGGCCCCGGCGCCGCGCCGCGCGCTGCTGCAAGCCGCCACGGCGCTGGTGCTCGGCGCCGCCGCGCTGCTGATGCTGCCCGCCGGCGCGGCCCGGGCCGAGGACCTGCGCATCGGCCTGTCCGCCGACGTGACCTCGATGGACCCGCAGTGGAACAACTCGGGCCCCAACAACGCCATCGCGCTGCATATCTTCGAGTCGCTGGTGTTCATGGACAAGAACGCCCGCTACATTCCCGGGCTGGCGCTGTCGTGGAAGCCGGTCAACGCCATCACCTGGGAGATCAAGCTGCGCCCCAACGTGAAATGGCACGACGGCACGCCGTTTACCAGCGAGGACGTCAAGGCCTCGCTCGAGCGCCCCGAGAAACTGGTCAACAGCCCCGGCTCGTTTACCAGCTACACCAAGCCGATCGCGCGCATCGACACGCCCGACCCGCTCACCGTGCGCCTGACCATGAGCGTGCCCAACTACGCCAACCTCGCCAACGACCTCAACAGCGTGCCGATCATGCCGAAGAAGGTGGCGGCCACGCTGAGCCAGGCCGACTTCGACTCCGGCAAGGCCATGATCGGCACCGGGCCGTTCAAGTTCGTGCGCTTCGCGCGCGGCCAGGAAATCGTGATGGCGAAGAACCCCGACTACTGGGGCCCTAAGCCCGAATGGGACCGCGCCATCTTCCGCATCCTCACCGACAACGGCGCGCGCAGCGCGGCGCTGCTGGCCGGCGACGTGGACGTGATCGAAAGCGTGCCCTCGGCCGACGTGGCCAGGCTCAGGCAGAACCCCAAGTTCCGCATCGAGCAGCAGGTCTCGTGGCGCACCATCTTCTGGCAGATGGACCAGTCGCGCGACAACCCGCCGTTCGTCACCGACAAGGCCGGCAAGCCGCTCGGCAAGAACCCGTTCAAGGACGCGCGCGTGCGCGCCGCGATCAGCCACGCCCTGAACCGCGACGCCATCGTCAGCCGCATCATGGAAGGGCTGGCGGTGCCGGCCTCGTCGATCGTCTCGCCGCAGATCTTCGGCCATCCGGGCACCAAGCCCGACGCCTACGATCCCGAAGGCGCCAAAAAGCTGCTGGCCGCGGCCGGCTACCCGGACGGCTTCGGCCTCACGCTGCACGCCACCAACAACCGCTACCTGAACGACGCCGCCGTGGCGCAGGCCACCGCCAGCATGCTCACGCGCATCGGCATCCAGACCAAGGTGGAAACGCTGCCCGTGGCCGCCTACTTCACGCGCGCGCGCCAGGGCGACTTCGCCTTCGAGATGCTGGGCTGGGGCTCGGCCGCGGCCGACGTGGCGCTGCGCTCGATCACCGGCACGCCCAACGCCAAGACCGGCTACGGCACCTGGAACTGGGGCAAGTACGGCAACGCGCAGCTCGACCAGCTGATCGAGAAATCGCTCACCACCGTGAGCAGCGACAAGGCGCGCGAGGAAAACGCCCGCGCCGCGGCCCGGTTCGCGCTGGCCGACCATGCCATCATCCCGTCGCACAGCCAACTGGCGATGTGGGCGATGCGCAAGGACCTGAAGTACGAGGCGCGCACCGACGAGTGGTCGCTGGCGCAGTTCTTCCACAAGCAGTAGGCCGCAGGCGGGCGATGCCCGCCGGAGCGGCCGGGGTTCAGATCTTCAGCCGCTCTTCCTGGCGGGCGTTGGCCGCCCGCAATCCCTTCACCCACGCGCGCGCCGGCAGGCCGGTCGCTTCCTCGACCACCTTCGCGCGCAGCGCCAGCACTTCCCACGACACGTCGATCGCGGGGCCGTTGAAGGCCAGCGCGATCACGTTGCCGTCGTGCACTTCCGGGAACACCAGCACGCGGTCGTCGAAGGCCTCGCAGATGCGCACGATGTTCTTGGGGAAGCTGTCGTGGTCGCCGAACAGGTTGATGGTCATCACGCCGGGCGCCTTGAGCACGCGGCGGCACGCCTTGTAGAACGCCGTGGTGTCGAGCACCGGGCCGCGCGCGGTGGCGTCGTAGAGATCGACCTGCAGCACGTCGAGCGCCGCGGTGTGCGCGCTGTCCATCACGTAGTCCCAGGCATCCTGCTCGCGCACGGTCAGGCGCGCGTCGTCCTCGCGCAGGCCGAACATGCTGCGCCCGGCCACGATCACGGCCGGGTTCAGCTCCACCGCGGTGACGCGCGCGCGGCTGAACTGGCGGTGGCAGAACTTGGTCAGCGCCGCCGCGCCCAGGCCCAGCTGCGCGACGTGGAAGTCCGGCGCCGACGGCGACAGGAACAGCAGCCACGCCATCATCTGCTGGGCGTATTCCAGCTCGATGGCGTCGGGCTTGCGCAGGCGCATCGCGCCCTGCACCCACTCGGTGCCGAAGTGCAGATAGCGCACGCCGTCCATCTCGGAGAACGTCACCGGCGCGAAGCGCGGGGTCATGCGCTTTTCCTCGCGCGCCTTGCGCTCGCTGCGTTCATTGCGTTCATTACGTTCGGCGCGCTCGCCGCGCGCGGGGCGGCGCGAGGCCACGGCTTCGATGGATTTGCGTTTCAGGAGGGTCATGTCGGTCCAGGGAAATGCGGAATGCGATGCGGAATGCGGAATGCGAACAGGCGTCCCGCCCGGGCGGGACGCGGCACCGGACGGCCAGGAATCGGAGACGGCGCGGAAGCGGCTGCCAAACGGCCGCCAAACGGCCGCCGTCAGGACTTGCCGAGCGCGCCCTGCGCGCGTTGCAGCCATTCGCGGTTGTGCTCGCGCGCGTGGCGCGGCCAGTGCTTGCCGTCGTGCACGATGTCGGCGTACAGCGCCCGGGCGCGCTCGCGGTCGGCCGCGTCCGGGCGCGCGCCCAGCCAGTCGGCGAACAGGCAGCGCGCGGCGGCGTCGCTGGCGCAGGCCAGCGCCTGCTCGAACGCGGCGCGCGTGCCGGGCGCGTCGGCCGCGGCCAGCGCGCGCGCATACAGCAAGGCCGGATCGGCCTGCTGGCGCGCCTGCGGCTGGGCCTCGAACAGGCGCTCCAGCGTGCCGGCGGCGGCGGCGTGGCCGCCGGTGGCGAACTGCGCGCGGGCCAGGCCCAGCAGCAGCGCGGGGTCGCTGGCGAAGGGGCCGCTGGCGGCGGCCTCGTAGTGCTGCAGCGCCTCCTTGGGCTCGTCCGCGTCCAGCAATGCCGCGCCCAGGCGCATGCGGTGATCCACCGTCGGCGCGCGGTCGAACGCGGCGCGCGCCTCGCGCACGGCGCGGTTGGGGTCCACCAGTTGCCCGATGGCGCGCGTGGCGGCGCGCGCGCCGCGCGTCTGGCGCAGCGCCGGCAGGTAGATGGCGAAGAAATACACCACGCTGCCCAGCCCGGGGAACAGGAACAAGATCAGCAGCCAGTACATGTTCTGCTGGGTGCGCACCGCGTGGACGGCAAAATACAGCGCCACGATGACGTGGAAACCAATTCCGAGATAGGGCATCGTCCTTCAATCCTGTATGGCACGCGCCGGCGGGCGGGCCGCCGGCGCTCACAGGCAGGATTGTGACAGATGCGCGCGGCGCGGCCGGAAGACGGCCCGGCAAAGGCCGTGAGCGTGCGCCGCCGCCGTCAGCGGAACACGCTCACGGCCTCGACCAGGCGCGTCGCCTGCTGCTTCAGGCTCTCGGCCGCCGCCGCGCTCTGCTCGACCAGGGCCGCGTTCTGGTGGGTGATGTGGTCGAGATCGCTGACCGCGCTGCCGACCTGGGAGATGCCGCTGATCTGCTCGGCGGTGGCCGCGCTGATCTCGGCGATCAGGTCCGATACCCGCTTCACCTGGGCCACGATGTCCTCCATCGTGCGTCCGGCGTCGTCCACCAGCCTGGCGCCGGACTCGACGTTGTGGACGCTGACGTCGATCAGCCCCTTGATCTCCTTGGCGGCGTTGGCGCTGCGCTGCGCCAGGCCGCGCACCTCGCCCGCCACCACGGCGAAGCCGCGGCCCTGCTCGCCCGCGCGCGCCGCCTCCACCGCCGCGTTGAGCGCCAGGATGTTGGTCTGGAAAGCGATGCCGTCGATCACGCCGATGATGTCGGCGATCATCTTCGAGCTCCGCGTGATCTCGCTCATGGTCGCGATCACTTCGGAGACCGCGCGCCCGCCCTTCGACGCCGCGTCGCTGGCCGAGCCCGACAACGCGTTGGCCTGGGAAGCGGTCCCGGCATTGCTCTTCACCGTCGCCGTCATCTCGGTCATCGACGACGCCGTTTCCTGCACGCTCGACGCCGCCTGCTCGGTGCGGGCGCTGAGATCGATGTTGCCGCGCGCGATCTCGTTGCTGGCGGTCTGCACGTTGATCACCTGCTCGCTGACGTCGTCGACCAGCCAGCGGAACATCAGGCCAAGCTGGCTGATCGTGCGCAAGGTCATGCCGATCTCATCGACGCGATTCATGTGGACCGCCTTCTGGCTCTCGCCCGAGGCAACCCGCAAGGCCTGCTCCCGGACCGCTTCGAGCGGTCTCGATATCTGCGCTTCGAGGCACCACGAAGCCAGCAGCAGCGCCAGCGCGGCCATCCCGGCAAACCCGCCCAGCATGGCGCCGGCCAGCCCCGCGCCCCAGGCGCAGGCGGCCATGACCGGCAGCAGCGCGAACAGCGCCAGGCGGATGCGCCAGCGCACCGGCATGACCTGCGCGAGCGAGGTCCAGCCCATCAGGCCGGTGCGCACGACCAGCCCCTTGTGGATCTTGCGGTTGCCGGCCTTGCCTTCGCGCAGATCGCGATAAAGCGCCTCGGTGGCCGCGATCTCCTCGCGCGAGGCCTTGGTGCGCACCGACATGTAGCCGACCTGCCGCCCGTTGCGCACCACCGGCGTGGCGTTGGCCCGCACCCAGTAGTGGTCGCCGTTCTTGCGCCGGTTCTTCACCAGGGCGGTCCAGGGCTCGCCGCCCTTGAGCGTGGCCCACATGTCGGCAAAGGCGGCTTCCGGCATGTCGGGGTGGCGCACCAGGTTGTGGGGCTGGCCCTGGATCTCCTCCCGCGAGAAGCCGCTGACCTCGACGAACGCGGCGTTGGCATAGGTCACGCGGCTCTGCGTGTCCGTGGTGGACATGAGCGTGGCGTTGTCGGGAAACTCGAACTCCTGCTGCGTCACCGGCTGGTTGTTGCGCATGACACTCCTCCTCTTGTGGGATCGATGGGGGCATGGCTTGTCATCGCAGGATGGCCTGGCCTGACGGCATCCGGCGTGACGCATCGCGGGTGATCGTTCCTGCCCGCAGGCCCCACGGGTCCGCGACCTGCCATCCTGCCTTCCGCCATTCCCTGTCTTATCGGGACCGGCCACCCAACTTGTAGCCCTGCTTTCCGGGGGGGAGGTTTCATTGACAGCGGATGCCCGATGCGCTGCGCCGGGCCGCTCCGGGCGGCGGCGCGGCATGCTACTTGCTACTGTCATGTTTCGCAGTCACCTTGGCGAAACCGGGGACTGCCCTTCCGGCCAGGCCCTCTCCATCACAAAGGAAGCGCAGAAATGAGCCACATCCACTTCATCGGCGGTGAAAAGGGCGGCGTCGGCAAGTCGCTCGTCGCGCGCCTGCTGGCGCAGCATCTCATCGACCGGGGCATGCCGTTCCTGGGTTTCGACACCGACAAGTCGCACGGCGCGCTGCTGCGCTTCTATGCCGATTTCGCCGCGCCCGCCGTACTCGACGGGCACGACAGCCTGGACCCCATCATCGAGCACGCGATCGAGGCGCCGCAGCGGCGCATCCTGGTCGACCTCGCGGCGCAGACGCAGCAGTCGCTGGCCAACTGGATCGACGACGCGGACGTGCTCGGCCTGGCCGGGGAACATGGTCTCGCGCTCACCTGGTGGCATGTGATGGATGCCGGGCGCGATTCGGTCGACCTGCTGCGGCAGTGGCTCGACCAGTTCGGCGGGCGCATCAAGCTGGTGCTCGTCCTCAACGAAATCCGCGGCGACCGCTTCGAGATCCTGGCGGCGTCGGGCGAACGCGAGCGGGCCGAGGCGCTCGGCGCCAGCGTGATGACCCTGCGCCACCTGCCCGACGCCACGATGCAGAAGATCGACCGGCACAGCGCCAGCTTCTGGGCCGCGGTCAACCACCCGGACCGCTCCGCCACCGGGCTCGGCCTGCTCGAGCGGCAGCGCGTCAAGGTGTGGCTGCAGCGCGCCTACGCGGAGATGGAGCGGCTGCCCTTGTAGACATCGGGCGCGCCACCGGCCGGCATGCCGCGCGGCGGCGCCGGCCGCCCTACTTGCCCGCCGGCGGGACCATCTTCGCGAAGTCGGCGTCCAGCCGCGCCAGCGCGCCGTCGATCTTGCCGCGCCGCGCCTGGATCCACGCATCCTGCTGCGCCAGCCGCTGCCGGGCGGCGGCCAGCATGCGCTTCATCTCCGCCGGCTGCGGGCCGCCGCTGGTGGCGCGCGCGTTGGTGATGGCCAGCGGGTTGAGCGCGGCGCGGAATTCCGCCTCGCTCATCGGCAGCTCGCCGGCGTCGTATTCCTTGCCGGCCTCGCGGTAGATATCGCGGGCCTTCGCGTACGGGAAGTCGCTCGGCCGGATGTCATTGGCGCGCGCGTACTCGACGATTTCCGAGGCGAAGTGGTGGCCCACGCGGAACGGCACCTTGTACTTGCGCATCAGCACGTCCGCCAGTTCCTGCGAGGCGGTCCAGTCGCTGTTGAGCTCGTCGAGCGCGCGCTCGGGGCTGATCACCAGCGCGCCCAGGATGCGGTCCCAGTCCTTGAGCACCTTGACCGCGCTGCCGACCATCTCGCTGTTGGGCTTGACCTCCTTGGCGTCCGGCATGCCCGGCGGGATGTTGTGCGCCTCGATCACCGGCCCCAGCGCCAGCGTGATCGCCATCGAGGCATCGTGGCGCGCGCCGTTGAGCAGGCCCGGGTTGCGCTTCTGCGGCATCGCGCTCGACACGTAGGTATTGCCGCCGCCCTCGGCCAGCAGGATCCACGGCCGCGACTGCGCGTACTGCGTCATCACGTCCTCGATGAAATTGCCGGCCTGCAGCGCGATGGTGGTGACGATGGCGCCCACCTCGACCGGATACTCCGCCGACGAGATCTGCGCCGCGTCGTAGGCGTTCTCGACGATGGCGTCGAAGCCGAGGTAGCCCGCCATGCGCTGGCGGTCCAGCGGCCAGCTCGTGCCGTTGAGCACCGTGGTGCCCATCGGCGAGCGGTCCACGCGCGCGTAGGTCTCGCGGATGCGCTGCGCGTCGCGGTCCAGCGCGGCGGCGAATCCCAGCAGGTAGTGGCCGTAGCTGTTGGCCTGCGCGGCCACGCCGTTGGTGTAGTTCGGCACGATGGTGGCGCTGTGCTTGTCCGCCAGCGCCACCAGGGTGGTGGCCGTGCGGTTCAGCTGGTCGGCCAGGGCCAGCAGGTTGTCGCGCATGATGGCGGCGCGGTAGGTGGCGTGCATGTCCTGGCTCGAGCGGCCCGCGTGCAGCAGCGTCACCTCCACGCCCGCGGCCTGGATCAGCAGCGGCTCGAACGTGATCACGCTCGACGGCCGCTTGCCGCCGGGCTGGCTGCCGTCCTGGAGCACGCGGGCGATGCCCGCCGCGACGCGCGGCGCCACGGCCTGGTCGAGCAGGCCCTGCTCCGTGTTGATGACCGCCGACGCCTTGTTGATCTCGCCGAGCCAGAAGAACTCGTCGCGCCTGGCCGTCTGCTGCGCGCCGGCGCAGGTGGCATACAGCGCCGCCAGCAGGGCGACGGCGCGCAGGCGCAGGGCCCCGGGCTTGCCGGCTTTCGCGGAGAGCGAACGAAATGGATGGAATGGGCGCGCGGAAACGCGCATGTTGCGGTGCATCATGTTGCGGATCTTCCTGATCGGGTTGGTCGTCGTTCTGGCTGCCCGGTCTTGATCCGCGCTCGCGGTCCCGCAGTGCCAGTTGGCCGTGATTCTACGCGCCCGGCTTTGCGCGCTCCTGGCCCGGCGACGACGCGCGCGCCCCGCGCCCCGATGGCTCGCATGCGGCCGGCCAGATGCGACAAGGCGCACCGGAACCCGAGTTCCGGTGCGCCTCGAACAGGCCGCTCAGGCGCGGCCGCCAGTCAGTTCGCTCAGGTGCGCGCGACCAGCGCCACGCCGGCTTCGCCGGCGACCTTGTCGAGTCCGGCGAAGGTATCGTGCGGCAGCAGGATGCCGTCCACGACCTGCTGCTCGTGGGCGCGCGCTTCCTTCTCGCCCGGATAGAACACTTCGTCGACGCCCTCGGCCAGCGGCACCGCCTTGAGCGTCTCGATGTAGCGCTCCATGCGCGCGTTGAATTCCTCCATCGGCTGGAACGCGGCGACGTTGAGCGCGATCATCAGGTGGCCGGCGCGGCTGCGGTTGACCGGATCGTAAGGCCCGTGCACTTCGTCCATGAAACCGCTGCCCGACAGGACGCCGGACAGCACGTCGACGATCGTGCCGATGGCATAACCCTTGTGGCCGGCCATCGGCAGGATGAAGCCCTTGAGCGCCTCTTCCGGATCGGTGGTGGGACGGCCCTTCGCGTCGATGGCCCAGCCGAGCGGGATTTCCTCATGCCGCGTCTGCGCCAGGAAGATCTTGCCGCGCGCCACGCCCGAGTTGGCCACGTCCATGATGAGCGGCGCGTGGCGGCCGGCCGGCACGGCCACCGACCACGGGTTGGTGCCGATCATCTTCTTCAGGCCGCCCCACGGCGCCATGTTCGGGCCGCCGTTGGTGGTGACGATCATGATGCAGCCCTGCTCGGCGGCCATGCGCGTGAAGTACATGCAGGTGCCGAAGTGGTTCGAGTTGCGCACCGACACCGCGCCGATGCCGTGCGTCTTGGCGCGCTTGATCACGTCGAGCGCCGCGTGCCGCGCGACCACCGGGCCGATGCTGTCGCCGCCGTCCATCACGGCGATCGCGCCGGCGTCGACCGGGAAGCTCAGGCTGGTGTGCGAGCGCATCGCGCCGGAGCGCAGGCGCGCGTAGTACCAGCCGAGGCGCAGCACGCCGTGCGACTGATGCCCCCACAGGTCGGCCTGCACCATTGCGTCGGCGGCAACGTAGGCGTCATCGGCGGTCGCGCCGGTGGTCTGGTAGACGGCGGAGACGAAATCGCGCAGCGCGTCGGGATGCACGCGCTGGAACCCAGCGTTGTCGGTCATGCTCACTTGGAAAACTCCTTTGGTCAAACTCCGGCGCCCCAGACGGGCGCCAGATGTGTCGTGCGGCGCCGTCACGCGAGGGCGCCGCGAAAGTGTCTGCCGGCAGCGGCTTATGCGGTGCGGCCGGCGTCGAATCCGTGCGCGCCGGGGCTCTTGAGCCGGCGCGCGCCGTCCAGGTGGTTGCGCATCAGCCCGGCCGCGCTGAGCAGGTCGGAACGCACGATGGCGTCGAGGATCGCCAGATGCTCCTCGGCCTGGCCCTTGCGCGGCTTGCGGTTGCTGGTCTGGCTGTATTCCGCGAGGCGGCGCAGCTGGTTGATGCGGCGCACCGAGTCATAGATGAAGCGGTTGCCCGACCACTTCGCCACCGCCTCGTGGAAATGGCTGTTGGCGTCGAACAGTTCGGCGGCGGTCATCCACTGCCAGCCGCCGTCGACGATGCGCTGCTGCTCGCGGCGGATTTCCTCCATCTGCTCCGGCTCGTGGCGAAACGCCTGGCTGAGCAGGCCGGTGACTTCGATCGACTGGCGAAAGGCGAAGCTCTCCTCGTAGGCTTCCGGCGAATCGATCATGCCGAGAAAGCGCCAGCCGTGCGCCACGCCCTGCTCGATCCAGCCCTCGCGCGCGATGCGCGAGAGCGCCTTGCGCAGCGTGGTGCGCGCCACGTCGTAGCGGCGCATCAGCTCGGCCTCCCCGACCTCGTCGGGCAGCGCGCCGGCGAGGCGGTCGCCGGCGATCTTCAGGTAGAGCGGCTCGTCGGGCGACGAGGAAAGCTGCTCGGCGATGGCCGTCAGCGAAGCCGGATCGCAGGCCAGAAAGAAACCGCGGTTGGGATCGTGCTTGACCACGCCGAGTTCGGCCAGCCAGTTCAGCGCGACGTTGATCGGCGAGCGCGAAGTGCCGATCTCGCGCGCGAGCTGGGTCTCGGCCAGGTGATGGCCGACCGGCCGCATGTCGCGGCGCACCAGCGCGACGATGTCGCGCGCGATGCGCACTTGCAATGACGTGGGTGAGATACCGCTCATCGATTCGCGGCCCCGCGCGCGGCGTGCGCGCTGCGGGGCTTCATGGATTGAATTATATGATCATAAAAGACTAAACCAGCGCAAGCAAGTCAGGCCTGGGCCAGTTTCGCCGCGGCGCGGGCCACGATCGGCCGGTGCGTCATGGTCAGCGTGAGCACGATGCCGGTGAGCAGCAGCACGCCGGCGATCACGAAGGCATAGTCGTAGCTGCCCGTCATCGAGATCACGTAGCCCGTGACGATCGGCGCGAGCAGCCCGAACACGTTGCCGCCGACGATCACGAAGCCCATCGCCTTGGCGATGTCGCGCTGGTTCGGCAGCATGTCGGAGAGCAGCGAGAAATTGGTCGCGTTGGTCGCCGCGATGCCGCTCAGCGACAGCGTCAGCACCGCCACCAGCGCCGCGAAGCTGGTCGCCAGCGGCACCAGCAGGATCGCCGCGCCGCACAGCATCGAGACCGCGATGGCATGGCGGCGGCGGCCCGAGGCCACGCCCGCGCCCCTGACGTAGCGGTCGCTCAGGAAGCCCGCCAGGATCGCCAGCACCACCGCGCCGCCATAAGGCGCGCCGCTCAGCCAGCCGCTGCTGGTGATCGAGACGTGGCGCGTGCTCTGCAGGTAGGACGGCAGCCAGGTCAGAAACAGATACTGCGCGTAGATGTTGCAGCCCTCGGTCAGCGCGATGCCCCACAGCGTGCGCGAATGCAGCAGGCGCAGCAGGCCGTCCGGCTGGCCTTCGTCGAGCGCCTGCCCGCCGTTGTTGCGCTCGCGCAGGATCATCTCGCGCTCGCCCTGCGACAGCCACCTGGTGCGCTCGGGCGTATTGAAGAAGACCATCCACAGCGCCAGCCAGACGAAGCCGATCGAGCCCGAGATCACGAACGCCCAGCGCCAGCCGAAGGCCGAGATCAGCACGCCGATCAACGCGAGGCAGAACGCCGGGCCGGCGAACGAGCCGGCGTTGAACACGGCGTTGGCCGCGCCGCGCTCGCGCGCCGGAATCCACTGGCGCACCGTCTTCGCGCACACCGGGTTGCTGCTCGACTCGCCCGCGCCCATCACCAGCCGCGAGGCCAGCAGCAGGCCGTAGGTGCTCGCCGCGCCGGTGAGGATGGTGGCCAGTGACCAGATGCCGATGCCGGCCGCCGCCACGCGCCGCGTGCCGAAGCGGTCGACGAACTGGCCCATCGGGATCAGGAACAGCGTGTAGGTCCAGATGAAGGACGAGAACAGGTAGCCGAGGCTTACCGGGGAAAGATGGAACTCGGCGGCGATGGGCTTCGCCGCGACCGACAGTACCACGCGATCCATGTAATTGATCGTCGTGAGCAGAAAAAGGAAGAGCAATACCCAGCCACGCCTGAAAGCCACCGTTATCTCCTGTTCGAATATGCATGCCGGACCATCTGCGGACGGTCTCGATCGCGTCGTATCCCGCTGCCGGGATGAAAGTCGGTACAATGCGTTTTCTGACCATAAAAGTCAATGGAAAATTTGCGAGGCGCGGCGGGGAGGCATCGACGGATACCATCGATGCACACCCATCCGGCGGCTGGCCGAAAACACTGGAGATGGCTTTGAACGAAATGACGAAAGACATGAGCGGCATGGCGGCGGCGCGCGGCTGGCTGGCCTACGTCGGCTGCCGCACCACGGCGGCCCGCAACGCGCAGGGCAAGGGCCTGAGCGTCTACGCGGTGGACGCCGCCTCGGGCGCGTGGCAACTGAAGCAGGTAGTCGAAGGCCTGACCAACCCGTCGTTCCTGACCCTGAACCGCGCGCAGGACCGGCTTTACGCCGTGCACGGCGACTTTGCCGAAGTCAGCAGCTTCACGGTCGACGCCGCCGACGGCACGCTGCGCCTCCTGAACCGGCAGCCATGCGGCGGCATCAATCCGGTGCACCTGGAGTTGTCGCTCGACGAGCGCGAGCTGGTGATCGCGAACTACGCGACCGGCACGCTGGCCGTGCTGGGGGTGGGCGACGACGGCGCTCTAGGGCCGGTGCGGCAGCTCGTCGGCATGCCGGGCATGCCGGGGCCGCACCGCATCGAGCAAGGCACCGCCCATCCGCACCACGCGCCGCGCTTCGCCAACGGCGGCGGCGCCACCGCCTGGCACATCGTGCCCGACAAGGGCCTCGACGCCGTGTTCGCGGTGCGCTTCGGCGCCAGCCCGGCGGATGCCAGCATCCAGCGCTTCCAGAGCCGCGAATCGGCGGGCCCGCGCCACGTCGCCTTCCATCCCGGCGCGGCGCTGCTCTACGTCGCCAACGAACTCGACTCCACCGTCACCACGCTGTCGTTCGATGCCGGGACGGGCAGCCTCGCCTGCGTCGGCCACGTGTCGACGCTGCCGCCCGCATACAGCGGCCCGAACCGCGTGGCGGGCATCGTCATGCACCCGTCGGGCCGCATGCTCTACGTCTCGAATCGCGGCCACGATTCCGTGGCCTGCGTACCGGTCGACGGGCACGGCAACGCCGGCGCCCCGGTCGCGTTCGCGCCGGCGCTCGGCGCGTTCCCGCGCTTCATCACGCTCACCCCCGACGGCCGCCGCCTGCTGGTCGCCAACGAACGCAGCCACGCCATCGTGAGCCGGGCGCTGGACGCCGCCACGCTGCTGCCGCGGGCGGAAGCGACCGTGATCGACACGGGCAGCCCGGTGTGCGTGGTGTTCGGCGACGCGCGTTGAGAAAGGCCGGTCAGGCCGGCCCGACCGGCCTGTCATACCACTCTCTAGATCGGATACGTCCACCTGCTTTCCGAGCGCCCCGAAGACCGGAGCGCAGGCAATTCCCAAAGACAGAGGGACTGCTGCGTGTAACCCACGGCTTTGCTGGAGGAAGTTCATGAATTGTCGATCCCGGCGAAGCATCCAGATCACCGGAGGCCGAGCGCCGTCATGGTTCGTCGGCCTTGTATGCGGTGTGCGTGAAAGCACACCGCCCGCCCGATATTCCGAACTACGGACGCGCCGTTACTTGCCGCGCCCAGGCGCCAAATTCGCCGACAACTTCCTTGGCTTCGGGGAGGAACGGAAACAGGGTGAAAACGTGCACCGAGTCTTCCACCAACCGCAGCGTGATGTCGACATCCTCCTGAGCTGCCTTCTCGGCAAAGCGAGTCGTATCGCTCAGCAATACTTCTTCCTTCGCCGCAGCCAAGAATAGTGGCGGCAGGCCCGATGTGCTGCCGAACAGCGGTGACACCATCGGGTCGGTCGGCTCATGAGACTGAAAGTAGGAAGCGCCGAGCAAGGCGAGGCTATCCCGGTGCGCGGCGGGGTCGGAGCCCGAATACGCCGGCACGGAGGGGCCGCTGAGCGTCAAATCCGTGAACGCACACACGGCAAAGACGCCGGCCGGCGCAGGAAGGCCGGCGCCGCGGATGGCCATCGCCAATGCCAGCGCGAGTCCGCCACCGGCCGACTCGCCGCTCAGCACGATTCTTTTCGCGGAAACGCCCGACGCAAGCAGCCCCCGATAGGCCTGCACGGCGTCGTCGATCGCCGCGGGATAGGGATGCTCGGGTGCCAGACGATAGTCGACAGAGTACGTTTGCCCCCGGACCGCATCGGCCAACCGGCTGGCGTACTCCAGCGAACCCCGTGCCGATCCAAGTACATAGGCTCCGCCATGAAAGTGCAGCACTACCGGGCAGTCGACATTCGCTCCTTCCGCCGTCACGTTCAGTGCCCGCACACCGTCAAGGTCAACTTCCCTGGCTGCCACTTCGCGCGGGACGGGGAAGTTCTTCCCGAGCATTCGATCATAGGCTTCGCGCATGCCATCGTGGCCGCGGGCTACGTCTTCCTGGGCAAATGCGCTCTTCCAGATATCGAACGCACGCTGACTCTCGGGACGCTTCATGCGTTTCCCTTCCCTGGCGTTGGCCAGCCCGATGACCTCTCCCACCGGCTTGCCGGTCGCCTCTCTTTCATCATGCGCCCAGACAAAAGCCCACGACGCTTGCGCAAGCGGATCGATTCGAGCCATTCCCTTCCAGCGACCGTTTCGCTCCTTGATCCGCACAGGATCGGACTCGTGAACCATCTTCACGATTGCACGCGCCCCGGCCTGCACGCGAGTTGTCCGAGGCCGGCGGCGTCCCTCATATTCAACGAGCTTCTGGGGCAGCGTCAGGCCGTCCGATTTTGCCAGCGTCGCAGCCAGCGTCCAGGCATCCTCGATGGACTGACACGCCCCCTGGGCCAAGAACGGGACCATCGCGTGCGCGGCGTCACCGAGAAGCGTTATCCGTCCGGATGTCCAGCTTTCAATCGGGTCGCGATAGTACATTCCGGTGATAAAGCTGGAATCCACTTGCTTGAGTAGCGCCTGCACAGTGGGTTCGGCGCCCTCAAAAGACCGGCGGAGTTCTTCCACGTCACCACTGGTAGACCAGCTTTCCCGATGGACCTCATGTGCGGGCACCGAGGCCAGCACGCTGTAAAGATCCTTTCGAACCCAGTATGAGATTACTGTGCGACCCGGGCCGAACCAGTTGTTGCCGCGCACGGGGAGCGAGAGTCCTTCGAGCCGGGCGGCAGGAATCAATGCACGCCACATCAAGATGTTGGCAAACTGCGTCTGCTCCGGCCCACGCAATGCCGCTCTGACCACAGAGTGAATTCCGTCGGCGCCGACAACGGCATCGCCCTCGTGGCGGACGCCATTTATGTCTTCGACCCAAGCAAGATCCCCGGTCTGGCCAATCCGGGCGATCTTGACTCCCAGGCGGACGGTATCCTGTGGAAGGCTACGCGCCAGAAGTTCGATCAGGTCAGCTCTATGAACGTTATACATTGGTGCGCCGTAACGCCGCGCCGCCTCGGCGCCCAGCGGCGCGTAGTACAGCCGCCTTCCGGTCATCAGATCCCGGTAGTCGAATGCGTCAGGCTGAGTGGCAACCTCCGCAAGATGGCGCTCCACACCGAGTTCGCGGAGTAACAGAGCGCCGTTGCTGGCAATCTGAATACCCGCGCCTACCTCCGTGAGCCGGTCGGCCTGCTCAAGGACAATTGCCTCGACCCCATGATGCCGTAGGGCCAATGCCGCACAAAGCCCACCTATACCTGCGCCTACAATCACCACCCGCATGAGTTGTCTCCGTTGTGTGTAGTTAAGCAATTTGTTTTAATTAATATAGTTAGCTTAGATGGAGAAAGCATTGGTGAAAACCCTCAGATCGGACGGGAACGAAACCAGGGACAAGATCAAGCACGCCGCGCAGCGGCTCTTCGCGCAGCGAGGCGTGGAGGGCGTTACGGTGCAGGACATCGTCTCAGCCGCCGGCCAGCGCAATGGGGCCGCCATTCACTATCACTTCGGCACGAAGAGAGATCTGTTGAAAGAGCTCGTACTCGATGGCGCCAAGCTCATAGATGAGCGTCGGCAAGCCATGCTCGACGAAATGGAAGAGGCAGATACGATCACGGTCCGATCGATGATCGAAGCGTTGGCCATCCCGCTGCTGGAACTGGGGAAGCAGACCGGCCAGTACACCTACATCCGCATGATTGCGAATGTGCAGCTCACCGATCGGGAGTTGCTGCGCGACGTCGTCGGCGACCAGTGGAATATCGGCTACCGTCGATGCCTGGAGCACTTGGCGGCACTTCTGCCACATCTACCTGAATCGGTGCTGCATCAGCGACTGTCGCTGCTGGGCATCTACGGAAGTGCAATCTGGGCCACTTGGGAAGCCGCCACAGATACGAAGGCGACCAACCGATTCTGGGAGCCCGCACATAGCTTGTCGAACGTCATCGACACCCTCGAAGCCGTTGCCAAAGTGGAACCCTCGGCGACAACCCTGGAACTGGTTTCCCGGAGCGCATCGGAGTAACGCGCATGGAGCCTGACATGACGCAGGCGGCCACGGAGTGCCCACAGTTGGCTTCAACCGACGCACTGGCACGAAAAAAGGCATCAAACGATGCTATTATTGGTGCTCCAACTTGTGGAGCCGTCCATGCGTACTACCATCGCTCTCGATGACGAATTGATCGCCAAGGCTCAGGCCTATACGGGTTTGGAGGAAAAGTCGGCGCTTGTGCGTGAAGCTCTCAAAGCATTGATCCAACGTGAGGCCGGGAGGCGGCTCGCGAACCTTGGTGGTAGTCAACCCGGCATACAGGGGGCGCCGCGTCGCCGGCCGGACGTCGAATGATTCTTGTCGACACGTCAGTCTGGATAGACCACATTAGCGCGTCCGACCCTTTGCTGGTTAGTTTGCTTGCCGAGGAGCGTGTCCTGGTTCATTCATTCGTGATTGGAGAGATATCGCTGGGCAGTCTACGCAACCGAGATGTTGTGCTCGGTGCTCTACTCGATCTGCCCCGGGCACCGACTGCAACGCCGGAAGAGACGTTCTATTTGATCGAACGAGAAGGGTTATTCAATCGTGGGATCGGATATGTCGATACATCACTGCTGGCATCCGCACGTCTGCATCCCGGCGTCACCATCTGGACTCGCGACAAGCGATTAAAGAAAGTTGCCGACGAACTCGACTTGGGCGCGATGCTTGAGCATTAGCCGAGGGTCGGCTACGGAGTTTCGGCATTCGACCAAGGCCGGTGTTCTTCAGACCGACCTCGCGTTTCCGCGGTCAGCCAGTTATTGGCGGCCGACAGCCCGCTCCAGAAGCGAATGCGGCAAGAGTCAGTCACTATTGGCGTCGGCCCAGTCCCCTAGCCACCTTCGCAACGCCTGCCAGGCACGCAATTTTTCCGCGTAGGGCAGGGTATGAGCCGGGCTACTGGAAGGCAACCTGACCAGGTGATGACCGCCGGCGGCCTGCCCAAGGGCCTTCAATCCAATACGTTCAGCGGTACCGCCATTGAACGCAATCACTGTCAGATTCGGTAGCGATTCGATCAAACCCGCAAGATCATTGCCGGCATGATCACGGATGTTGCTGTCCAGGCTCCCATCGCGCTTCGCTTCCGCCACCACATCCCATAAGCCAATGTTGTGGGCCAGCAGCGTTTGCAGTCGTCCGGCGTATCCCCTCGCGACGAGATCCTCGCCCGTAATATCGCCGACCAGCCGCCAGAACTGATTCTGCCGATGCGCATAATACTGCCCCTGCGCCAGCGACGCCTCGCCCGGCAGGCTGCCCAGGATCAGCACGCGCGTGCCGGCGTCGACCACGGGCGGGAAGCAGCGCTTGAGCGCCGTTGTCTGTTGCGGGAGTGCTGTCATCGCGGATGCAGACGCCGCCCTCCCCCGCGCGGCAAGGGAGGGCGGCCGGGGCTGGCCGTCAGGCCAGCAGCTTGTTGATGCGGCGCACGTAGGCCGACGGGTCTTCCAGCGTGCCGCCTTCGGCCAGCAGGGCCTGGTCGAACAGCACGTGGACGCGGTCGCCGAAGGCTTCGTCGGCGGGGCCGGCCTCGGCCAGCGCGCGCAGCTTGCGCACCAGCGCGTGGTCCGGGTTCAGCTCCAGGATGGGCTGGGCGTCGGGCGCCTTCTGGCCGGCCTGCTTGAGCAGGCGTTGCAGGTAGCCGCTCATGTCGCCTTCGTCGGAGACCAGGCACGAAGCCGATTCGGTCAGGCGCAGCGTCACGCGCACGTCCTTGGCCTTGCCGTCGAGCACGGCCTTGGCGCGTTCGAGCACTTCCTTCCAGTCGCCTTCGGCCTTCTCCTGCTCGGCCTTTTCGTCGGCGTCGGCCAGCGCGCCGAGCTCGAGGTCGCCGCGCGCGACCGACACCAGTTCCTTGCCGTCGAACTCGCGCAGGAAGGACAGCATCCATTCGTCCACGCGGTCGGTCAGCAGCAGCACTTCGATGCCCTTCTTGCGGAACACTTCGAGGTGCGGGCTGGACTTGGCCGCGGCCCAGCTATCGGCCGTGACGTAGTAGATCTTGTCCTGGCCTTCCTTCATGCGGCCCACGTAGGCGGCCAGCGCGACGCTCTGCTCGGCGCTGTCCTGGTGCGTGGAGGCGAAGCGCAGCAATTTGGCGATGCGCTCGAGGTTGCCGGCGTCCTCGCCCAGGCCTTCCTTGAGCACCTGGCCGAACTGCTCCCAGAAGGTGGCGTACTTGGCGCGTTCGGCTTCGTCGTCGCTGTCGGCCAGCGCCTCCAGCATCGACAGCACGCGCTTGGTGCAGCCTTCGCGGATGGCCTTGACGTCGCGGCTTTCCTGCAGCAGTTCGCGCGACACGTTGAGCGGCAGGTCGGCCGAATCCACCACGCCCTTGACGAAGCGCAGGTAGGACGGCAGCAGCTGCTCGGCCTCGTCCATGATGAACACGCGCTTGACGTAGAGCTTGAGGCCGCCCTTGTGGTTGCGGTCGAACATGTCGAACGGCGCGCGCGCCGGCACGTACAGCAGCTGGGTGTATTCGCTGCGGCCTTCGACGCGGTTGTGGGTCCACGCCAGCGGGGCCTGGTTGTCGTGCGAGATGTGCTGGTAGAACGCGGTGTACTGCTCGTCGGTGATGTCGGACTTGGAACGCGTCCACAGGGCGCTGGCCTGGTTGACGCTCTCCCACTCGCCGGTTTCCTTGTACGCGCTGGTGTCGGCGTCCCACACTTCCTTGGGCATGCGGATCGGCAGCGAGATGTGGTCCGAGTATTTCTGGATGATGCCCTTGAGCTTCCACGCGGAGAGGAAATCGTCCTCGCCTTCGCGCAGGTGCAGCGTGATGGTGGAGCCGCGCTCGGCGCGGTCGATGGTGTCCACGCTGAACTCGCCGTCGCCGGCGCTTTCCCAGCGCACCGCCTCGCTCGCGGGCAGGCCGGCGCGGCGCGTTTCCACCGTGACCTTGTCGGCGACGATGAAGGCCGAGTAGAAGCCCACGCCGAACTGGCCGATCAGCGCGGCGTCCTTCTGCTGGTCGCCGGAGAGCTGCTGGAAGAATTCCTTGGTGCCCGAGCGGGCGATGGTGCCGAGGTTGCGGATGGCCTCGTCGCGGCTCATGCCGATGCCGTTGTCGGTGATCTTCAGCGTGCGGGCCTTGGCGTCCGCCTCGATGCGGATGGCGAGGTCGGCGTCGTTCTCGAGCAGGGCCGGGTTGGCGATCGCCTCGAAGCGCAGCTTGTCGGTGGCGTCCGAAGCATTGGAGATCAGCTCGCGCAGGAAGATTTCCTTGTTGCTGTACAGCGAGTGGATCATCAGGTGCAGCAATTGCTTCACTTCCGCCTGGAAGCTCATCGTCTCGTGCGGTGCGGTCATGGTTCTCCTCTTGGCTAACTTGGCTGACTTGGCTGGAACGGGAATCCGGTTCCCTGGCCGCGGCGCGCTGGCGCCGGGCCGGTGTCCCGGAACATAGGGGCGCGGGGCCCGGTTTTCAAGTGCGGCTAGCGGCGCTCGAGCTGGCGCGCCAGGAAGGCCAGCATGCCCGCGTCCTGGCTGCTGGCGACGTTGAAGCGCATCCAGCCCGAGGGCATCTGCGACGGCGAGAACAGGCTGCCGGGCGCGAACAGGTAGCCTTCCTCGTGCCCGGCGGTGGCGATGGCGTTGGTGTCGCGCCCGGTGTCGGCCCACAGGTACATGCCGGCGTGCTGGCCCGGGAACAGCGCCAGGCCCATGCGTTCCAGCGTGCGGCGGGTGTCGTCGCGAGCGCGGTCCAGGCGCGCGCGCACGCGCTCCACGTGCTTGCGGTAGTGGCCTTCGGTAAGCACCTTGTAGAGCACACGCTCGTTGATTTCCGGCGAGGCCAGGCCGGCCAGCAGCTTGCTGTCGGTCAGGCTGGCGGCGGTCTCCGGGTGCGCGGCGATGAAGCCCACGCGCAGGTTGGCGGCCAGCGTCTTGGAAAAACTGCCGAGGTAGATCACGCGGCGCAACTGGTCCAGGCTGGCCAGCCGCGTGGCCGCATGGCCGGGCGGGCACAGGTCGCAGTAGATGTCGTCCTCGACGATCAGCAGGTCGTACTGCTCGGCCAGCCGCAGCAGTTGAAAGGCCTTGGCCGCCGACAGCGAGGTGCCGGTCGGGTTGTGCAGCACCGAGTTGATCACCATCAGGCGCGGCCGGCGCGCCTGCAGGATGCGCTCCAGCGCCTCCAGGTCGGGGCCTTCGGCGGTGTAGGGCATGCCGATCAGCTGCGCGCCCTGCGCGGCGAAGCGGCCGAACATCACGAACCAGGCCGGGTCGCCCACCAGCACCGCGTCGCCGGCGCGCAGGTAGAGCCGGGCGATCAGGTCGAGCGCCTGGGTGATGCCCGAGGTCAGCACGATCTGCTCGGGTGCGGCGCCGATCTCCAGCTCGGCGAGGCGGTTGCGCAACTGCTGGCGCAGCGGCAGGAAGCCCTGCGGCGTGCCGCTGACCAGGAAATGGCTGCCCGGCTGGCGGCCCAGCCCGCGCAGCGCGCTGGCGATCAGCTCGCCGTCGAGCCAGTCGTTGGGCAGGAAACCCTGGCCGGGCGACTTGTGCGGCTCGCTCGAGTGATACATGCTGCGCAGCAGCCAGGTCACGTCGATATTGCGCGAGCCGGTGGCCACCGGCGCCACCGCCGGCGCCTGCGGGGTGCGCTCGCGCACGTAGAAGCCGGAGCCGCGGCGCGACTCCAGGTAGCCCAGCGCCACCAGCCGCTCGTAGGCTTCCACCACGGTGAAGCGGGAAATGCCCTTGTCCTGCGCCAGCTGGCGGATCGAGGGCATGCGCATGCCGGCGCGGAAGATGCGCTCGTCGATGCGCAGCCGCGCCCACTCGGTCAACTGCTCCACCAGCGTCATCTGCGCCGACGGCACCGGGCTGGGCATGCGCTCGGTCGGCGGCGGCACCAGGCGCAGCGGGCGCGGCGCCTCGGCCGTCACGCCTCCGGCGGCGGCGCCTGCCTTATCCTTGAGGCCCGGCGCGGCCAGGTCGTCGCTGTTCATGTCGTGCTCCCGCCACTGTACTGTGAATGATCTGCATAACTGTATAGGTACTGTACCGACAACCTTCACTACCATCAACACACAATGACGCTAGCTCTCGACCATCTCGTGATCGCCGCCGCCACGCTCGAGGCGGGCGCGCAGCATGTCGCCGAGGCGCTGGGCGTGCCGGCGCAGCCGGGTGGCGCCCATCCCGGCATGGGCACGCACAACCGCCTGCTCGGCCTGTTCGGCGGGATCTACCTGGAAATCATCGCCATCGACCCCGCGGCGCCGGCGCCGGCGCGCCCGCGCTGGTTCGGCCTGGACAGCGAGGCGGTCCAGGCGCGCCTGCGCGAGGGCCCGTTCCTGCTGAACTGGGCGGCGCGCGTGGCGCGCCCGGCCGACCTGTCGCTGTGGCAGTCGCAGTACCCGGCGCGCATCGCCCCGGTGATCCCGATGACGCGCGGCGACCTGCGCTGGCGCATCACGGTGCCCGAGGACGGCAGCCTGCCCGGCTGGTCCGCCGACGAGGACGGCCCGGCCGTGGCCGGCGACGGCGTGCTGCCCACGCTGATCCAGTGGGACGTGCCGCTCCATCCGTCCGCGCGGCTGCCCGGCCAGGGCCTGGCCCTGCGCGCGCTGCGCGGGCGCCATCCGCAGGCGGCGCGGCTCGGGCGCGCGCTGCAATGGCTGGGCGGCGGCGCGCTGATCGCGCTGGAGCCCGGCGACAAAGCCGAGCTGAGCGCCGAGATCGAGACGCCGGACGGCGTGCGCACGCTGCGCTGAGCGCCGGCGGCAACATCGGCAGTACCGGCAGTACCGCATTCACCACAAGAACAACGACCGCAGGAGATTTGAGCCATGCCCCCCACCACCCGCAAACGCTTCGACGACGACGCCTATCTCGGCAGCTGCACCGCCACCGTGGTGGCCGTGCACGCCGAGGGCATCGAGCTCGACCAGACCGTGTGCTATGCCCGCAGCGGCGGCCAGGCGGGGGACACCGGCACGCTCCGGCTGGCCAACGGCGCCACCGTCGCGCTGCTGGAGACCATCTACTCGCCGGACCGCAGCCGCATCCTGCACGTGCCGGCGCCGGGCTCGGCGCTGCCCGAGCCCGGCGACATCGTCGCCGTCGCCATCGACTGGGAGCGCCGCCACCGCCTGATGCGCCTGCATACCTGCCTGCACCTGCTGGGCTCGCTGATCCCGGTGCCCGTGACCGGCTGCGGCATCTCGCCGGACTCGGCGCGCATCGACTTCGACCTGCCCGAGTCGACGCTCGACAAGGGCGATCTGACCGAGCGGCTCAACGCGCTGATCGGCGCCGACAGCCGCGTGCGCATCGACCTCATCACGCCCGCGGAGCTGGCCGCCCAGCCGGAACTGGTGCGCACCGTGGGCGCGGCGCCGCCGGCCGGCAGCGGCGCCATCCGCATCATCGAGATTCCCGGCGTGGACCGCCAGCCGTGCGGCGGCACGCACGTGGCCGCCACCGGCGAGATCGGCGCGGTGGTCGTGACCAAGATCGAAAAGAAGAGCCGCACCAACCGCCGCGTGGTGGTGCAGTTCGCGGCATGACGGGCGCGCTCGCGGGCCCGGACCTGCTGGCCGGGCTGTCGATGGCGCAGTTCGCCGCGCTGCTCACGCTGCTGGCGGTGGGCGCCTTCACGCCCGGCCCCAACACCACCATCGCCGCCGTCACCGGCGCCAACTTCGGCCTGCGCGCCACGCTGCCGCACTGCGTGGGCGTGGCCTTCGGCTTTGCCAGCATCGTGGCGCTGTGCGCCGCCGGCGTGGGCGCGCTGGTGCTGGCCAGCCCGGCGCTGGGGCTGCTGGTGCGCGCGGCGGGCGTGCTGTACCTGCTGTGGCTGGCGCTGCGGCTGGCGCGCAGCGCCGCGCTGGCCGACAAGCAGGTGCTGCGCCCGCTGTCGGTGTGGCAGTCGGTGATCCTGCAATACGCCAACATCAAGGCGTGGATGCTGGCGCTGGCCACGGCCGCCTCCTACATGGCCGGCGCGCAGTCGCCGCTGCGCCGGGTGCTGCTGATGTGCGCGGTGTTCGCCGTGTTCGGCTTCGTCAGCAACGGCGTGTACGGCGCGCTCGGCGCCGGCCTGCGGCACTGGCTGCAGGTTGGCGACCGCATCCGCTGGTTCAACCGCGCGATGGGGCTGGCGCTGGCGCTGACCGCGCTGTGGATCGCGCGGTCCGGCGGCCCCATGTCTCACTGAGGTATCGCGATGACGACCCGATCCGCCTCCCTGCCCCGCCCCGGCGCGGCCCCGCATGCCGGCCACGGCGGCGGCATGCTGCTGGGCTTCGTCGGCGTGGCCGTGTTCAGCCAGACGCTGCCGTTTACCCGCATGGCGGTGGCGGAGCTCGATGCCACCCTGGTCGCGCTGGGCCGCGCCGTGGTGGCCGGCGTGCTGGCGCTGTTGCTGCTGTGGCAGCGCGGCGCCTTCGCCGCCGCGCGCCGCCCGCGCGGCAGCCAGTGGTGGCGGCTGGCCGTGACCGCGCTCGGCGTGGTGGTGGGCTTTCCGCTGTTTTCCTCGCTGGCCATGCGCGAGGTGCCGGCCGGGCACGGCGCCATCATCACCGGCCTGCTGCCGCTGGCCACCGCCGTGTTCGCCGCGTGGTTCGGGCGCGAGCGCCCGTCGGCGGGCTTCTGGCTGTCGGCCGCGGCGGGCAGCGCGCTGGTGGTGGCCTTCGCGCTGTGGCAGGGCGCCGGCGGGCTCCAGCACGCCGACTGGCTGCTGTTCGCCGCGATGGTGCTCGGCGCGCTGGGCTATGCCGAAGGCGGCAAGCTGTCGCGCGAGCTGGGCGGGCAGGAGACCATCAGCTGGGCGCTGGCGGTGTCGATGCCGGCGCTGCTGCCGCTGGTGGCCTGGCTGGCGCTCGCGCATGCCGGGCAGATCGCCGCCGCCTCGCCGCGCGCGTGGCTCGGCGTGGGCTATGTGTCGGTGTTCTCGATGTTCGTCGGCTTCCTGTTCTGGTACGCCGGGCTCGCAAAAGGCGGCGTGGCGCGCGTGGGCCAGATACAATTGCTGCAGCCGTTCCTCACGCTGGCGGGCGGCGCCCTGATGCTGGCCGAGCCGCTCGACGCCGCCACCCTCGCCTTCGCGGTGGCGGTGATCGGCGTGGTTGCCGCGGGCCGCCGTACCGCCGTGCGCAGCGCCCCCGCTGGTCCCGTGCCCGCGCCCGCCGCCGAAGAACTCCACCCCATCCCTCCGGGACGACCCCACTGACAGGAGACCTTATGTCCGTCTACGACACCCTTGCCCGCCTCGGCATCGAACTGCCCGGCGCCGGCGCCCCCGCCGCCGCCTACGTGATGGCCGCCCAGACCGGCAACACCGTATTCCTTTCCGGCCACATCGCGCGCAAGGACGGCAAGCCGTGGGCCGGCAAGCTCGGCAAGGACCTCACCACCGAAGACGGCAAGGCCGCCGCGCGCGCCATCGCCATCGACCTGCTGGCCACGCTGCATGCGCACCTCGGCGACCTGAACCGCGTCACCCGCATCGTCAAGCTGATGAGCCTGGTCAACTCCACGCTGGAATTCACCGAGCAGCACCTGGTGACCAACGGCGCCTCGGAGTTCCTCGTCGAAGTGTTCGGCGACGCCGGCAAGCATGCCCGCAGCGCCTTCGGCGTGGCGCAGATCCCGCTCGGCGCCTGCGTCGAGATCGAACTGATCGTCGAGGTCAAGTAAGCCCCGGCCACCGGGCCGGCGCGCGGCATCCCGCGCGGCCGGCCCGCCACGACAGACAAACGAACCCCGCCTTTCCCATGCGCATCGACAACCTGCCGTTCGGCACCACCGACTGGTCCGCCGTCGCCCCGACCCGCCACCCGGGCGAGACCGGCGAAGCCCTCTGGCGCACCCGCCAGTTCGGCGATATCCGAGTGCGCATGGTGGAGTATTCTGCCGGTTATCTCGCCGACCACTGGTGCACCAAGGGCCACATCCTGTTCGTGCTGGACGGCGAGCTGCATACCGAGCTGGAAGACGGCCGGCAGTTCGTGCTCCGCGCGGGCACGAGCTACCAGGTCGCCGACCAGGCCGAGCCGCACCGTTCGTCCACGCCGACCGGCGCGCGGCTTTTTATCGTTGACTGAGTCGGGCGCGCCCGACTCCCATACCCATACCAAGAGACCATCATGAACTGGGCCATCTCCCGCCGGGCACAAGCTCTGACCAGCTCGGCCATCCGCGAAATCCTGAAAGTCACCGAGCGTCCGGAAGTCATTTCCTTCGCCGGCGGCCTGCCCTCCCCGGCCACGTTCCCGGTAGCGGCGATGGAGCAGGCGGTAGCCCGGATCTTCGCCGACAATCCGCAGGCCGCGCTGCAGTACGCCGCCACCGAGGGCTACATGCCGCTGCGCGAGTTCGTCGCCAGGCGCCACAACGTGGGCGTGGAGCGCGTGCTGATCACCACCGGCTCGCAGCAGGCGCTGGACCTGATCGCCAAGGTGATGATCGACCCGGGCAGCCCGGTGCTGGTGGAGACGCCCAGCTACCTCGGCGCGCTGCAGGCGTTCTCGCTGTTCGAGCCGGAGTTCGTCTCGGTGCCCGGCGACGACAAGAGCCTGCTGCCCGAGGCGCTCACGCCCGAGCTGACCGCCGGCGCGCGCTTCCTGTACGCGCTGCCCAACTTCCAGAACCCGACCGGCCGCCGCATGCCGCTGGAGCGCCGCCAGGCGCTGGTGGCGCGCGCGCGCGAGCTGGGCCTGCTGCTGGTCGAGGACGATCCCTACGGCGAACTGAGCTACCGCGGCGACCAGCTGCCGAGCCTGCTGTCGATGAACCCGGACGGCGTGATCTACATGGGCTCGTTCTCCAAGATCCTGGCCCCCGGCCTGCGCCTGGGCTACGTGATCGCCCCGCCCGACCTGCACTTCAAGCTGTGCCAGGCCAAGCAGGCCTCGGACCTGCACACGCCGAGCTTCACGCAGCGCCTGGCGTTCGAGGTGGTGCGCGACGGCCTGCTGGATTCGCACATCCCCACCATCCGCACGCTCTACGCCGCGCAATGCCAGGCCATGCTGGACTCGCTCGCGCGCCACATGCCCGAGGGCGTGAGCTGGAACGCGCCGGAAGGCGGCATGTTCATCTGGATGGAGCTGCCCGAAGGGCTGGACAGCATGGAGATCCTGCAGGAAGCGGTCAAGCGCAACGTGGCCTACGTGCCGGGCGCGCCGTTCTACGCCAGCAACCCGCGCCGCAACGCGCTGCGCCTGGCCTTCGTGACGGTGGCGCCGGAGCGCATCGAGCAGGGCGTGGCCATCCTCGGCACGCTGTTCCGCGAGGCCATCGCCAAGCAGGCGCCGCAGGCCAGGGCAGCCTGAACGCCGCACGCCGCGCGGCTCGGCCTCCTGGCTGATACCTGCGCGGCGGGCTTCATGGCAAGATAGCGGCCATCGCCCGTTCGCACGGGCCTGGCACAGCCAAGGGAGACGTGTTCGTGCTGCGTATCTGGGGTCGACTCTCATCGATCAACGTGCAGAAAGTGGTCTGGTGCGCGCGCGAGCTGCACCTGGACCACGAGCGCATCGACATCGGCATCCGCGAGGGCGACCTCGACACCGAGGCCTACGTGCGCCTCAACCCCAACCGCCAGATCCCGGTGATCGAGGATTTCCGCGGCACCGACGTGGGCGGAGAGCCCTTCGTGCTGTGGGAGTCCAACGCCATCGTGCGCTACCTGTGCGCGCATGACGGCGAAGACACCCTGTGGCCCGGCAACGTCAAGGCGCGCGCGCTGGCCGACCGCTGGATGGACTGGCAGACCAATACCTTCAGCCCCGCGATGGTGGATGCCTTCCGCCAGCTCGTGCGGGTGCCGGAAGGCGAGCGCGACCAGGCCCTGATCGCGCATTCGCTGGCGCGCACCGAGCCGCTCGCGGCCCGGCTCGACGAAGCGCTGGCCGACCGCGAATTCATCTGCGGCGACCGCTTCACGATGGCCGACATCCCGCTGGCCTGCTCGGCCCACCGCTGGCTGGGCATGCCGGCGCAGCGCCAGCCGCGCCCCCATCTGGAGCGCTGGGTGGCCGCCATGCGCGCGCGCCCGGCCGCGTCCGGCATCCTCGTGCTGCCGCTGGCCTGAGCGGCCAGCCGCCATCTTCCCGGTCTTCTACCTGGCGCGGTGTCCGCCCGACACCGCCGCCAGCACGCCCAGCCCGATCAGCGCCCCGCCCGTGACGTAGCGGCCCGCCGCGCTGGCGCCGCGGGCGCGCCCCAGCAGCGGCAGCAGCGCCGCCGCGGCCAGCACGTAGCAGCAATCGGTAAAGGACGCGACCAGCACGAACGTGGCGCCCAGCACCATGCTCTGCGGCAGCGCGGGCGCGGCCGCGTCCATGAACTGCGGCAGGAAGGCGGCGAAGAACAGCGTGGTCTTCGGGTTCAGCATGGCCACCACCATGCCGTCGCGGAACACCTTGCCGAGGCTGGCCGCCGGCACCGCCCCGCCGGCGTCCGCCGCCGGGCGCGCGCGCAGGGCCCGCACGCCGAGGTAGACCAGGTAGGCCGCGCCGGCGTACTTGACCACCGCGAACGCCAGCGCCGACACCGCGAACAGCGCCGCCAGCCCCAGCGCCGCCGCCAGCGCGTTGACCAGATTGCCCAGCGCCACGGCGGCCACCGAGGCCAGCCCGCTGCGGCGGCCCTGCGACAGCGTGCGCGTGACGATGTAGATCACGGCGGGCCCGGGCGTGACCGCCAGCACCAGGCTGGCCAGCACGAAGGCGGCGAACAGGGCGCCGCCCGGGATGGCGTGGGAGATGGCAAGCGGCATGGCGAACGGCATGGCAAGGCTCCTTCGGGATCGCGCGGCGCCGCCGGCGGCGGACACTGGCGGATACTGGCGGACATCAGCGCATTCTGCCACCGCCGGCCCGCGCCGGCATGCATTTGCGGATCGGCACGTTTGGAGTAACCTCCCGGGGGTGCGCGGCGTGCCCCAGCCTGCCCCCAGGCAAACCCTGATCCGTGAATCCGGTTCATGGGGGTGATGATCCGATTTAGGGCGGCGCGGCGAGAACCCCTCCTTAGAATCCGAAGTTTGTCCCACAGGCGCCCCGCGTGGTCCGGGGCAGGAAACCGGGAAAAGCGGCCAGCACGGCCAGCGCGACCAGCGTCACGAGCACCGCAAGAGCCGCTGAACGGACGAAGAAGCAGCCGAGAAAAGAAAACAGCCGATAAACCGCTGAGACATGGCAGGCCGGAGCCGAAGCAAAGAAAACCTGCCGCCCAACCCGAGGAGGATGCAGACATGTGGAGTCAAATCTATGACCCGCTAGGCAGCATGGCGTTGTCCACGCTTGCCGCAGGGGTACCCGTGGCCGTGCTGCTGGCAGCACTGGCGTTCTTTCACCTGCAGGCCCACCTGGCCGCCGGGCTGGCGCTGGTGGTGGGCGTGGTCATCGCCTCCGCCGTGTTCGGCATGCCGGCCGCGATGGCCGGCAAGGCGGCCGGCCTGGGCATCGTCTCGGGCCTGTTCCCGATCGGCTGGATCGTCCTCAACATCATCTTCCTGCACCGCCTGACCACGCTCAACGGCTCGTTCCGGGTGCTGCAGAACTCGATCTCCGGCATCACCGAGGACCGCCGCCTGCAACTGCTGCTGGTGGCGTTCAGCTTCGGCGCGTTCTTCGAGGGCGCGGCCGGCTTCGGCACGCCGGTGGCAGTGACCGGCGCCATCCTGATCGGCCTCGGCTTCTCGCCGCTGGCCGCCTCGGGCCTGGCGCTGATCGCCAATACCGCGCCGGTGGCCTACGGCGCGCTGGGCGCGCCGCTGATCGGCCTGGCCTCGGTCACGGGCCTCGACCTGCTGCAGCTCTCGGCGATGGTCGGCCGCCAGTTGCCGTTCTTCTCGGTGCTGGTGCCGTTCTGGCTGATCTGGGCCTTCGCCGGCTTCCGCGGCATGCTGGCGATCTGGCCCGCCATCCTGGTGGCCGGCGTGTCGTTCGCGGTGCCGCAGTTCCTGGTGTCGAACTTCCACGGCCCGTGGCTGGTGGACGTGATCGCCGCGCTGGTGTCGATGGGCTCGCTGACGCTGTTCCTGAAAGTCTGGAAGCCGAAGGAGACCTGGACCTCCACGCGCATCCTGGGCCGCCACGACGACTCCAAGGTCGACGACCCCGAAGCGGTGGCCGCCGAAGCGCGCGCCAACGCCGCCTCCGCCGGCATCTCGGTGGTCAAGGCATGGGTGCCGTGGGTGATCCTGACGGTGTTCGTGTTCGTCTGGGGCATCCCGGAATTCAAGAAGCTGATGGACGGCATCTGGCAGTGGCGCTTCCCCATCCCCGGCCTCGACAAGGCCGTGCTCAAGGTGCCGCCGGTGGTGCCCAAGCCCACCGCCGAAGGCGCGGTGTTCGCCTTCAACGTGCTGTCGATGGCCGGCACCGGCATCCTGGCCTCGGCGCTGCTGGGCGGCCTGCTGATGGGCTACTCGGTGCCGCGCCTGATCAAGGAATACTGGGAAACCATCAAGCTGGTGAAGTACTCGCTGCTGACCATCTGCGCGATGTTCGGCATCGGCTACCTGACCCGCTACTCGGGCCTGGACGCCACGATGGGCCTGGCCTTCGCCCACACCGGCGTGCTCTACCCGCTGTTCGGCACCATGCTGGGCTGGCTGGGCGTGGCGCTGACCGGCTCGGACACCGCCTCCAACGTGCTGTTCGGCGGCCTGCAGAAGACCACGGCGGAACAGTTGGGCCTGTCGCCGATCCTGATGGCCTCGGCCAACAGCTCGGGCGGCGTGATGGGCAAGATGATCGACGCGCAGTCCATCGTGGTGGCGTCCACCGCCACCAAGTGGTACGGCCATGAGGGCGAGATCCTGCGCTACGTGTTCTTCCACTCGATCTCGCTGGCGATCCTGGTCGGCCTGTTCATCACGCTGCAGGCCTATGTGCATCCGTTCACGCAGATGGTGATCCGCTGACGGACCGGCCGCCGATGGCGGCCTTCCCTCTCCCGCGCGCGGGAGAGGGAAGCAAGAAAATCCAAACGATCAGGCCAGCAGCCGGTACGCCAGCCGCGCCGCCGCCCGCGCGCCGCAGCCATCGCGGTCGTACAGCGGATTGAATTCGGCGAGGTCGGCCACGCGCAGCTTGCCGCTGGCGCGCACCAGTTCCACCACCGCCTCCACCACCGGCAGCGGCACGCCATAGGCCGCGGGCGCCGACACCGCCGGCATCACCGCCGCGGGCAGCACGTCGAGGTCGATCGTCAGATAGACGTGATCCACCGCGTCGATGCGCGCGCGCAGTGCTTCCAGCCGCGCGTCGAGGTGCCGCTCCTGCATCAGCACGTCTTCCACGTAATGCACGCCGAGCGCGTCGGCATGCGCGAACAGCGCCGCGGTATTGCCGAGCCGGCTCACGCCCAGGCAACTGTATTCGAAGCGCTGGCCGCGCGCGCGGCAGGCTTCGGCGATCTGGTCGAACGGCGTGCCGGAGCTGCCGGGGCGGGCCGTGCGCAGGTCGAAATGCGCATCGAGGTTGAGCACCAGCACGCGGCCGTTGTCGCCGCGCGCGTCGAGATGCGCGCGCAGGCCCTGCCACGTGCCCCAGGCGATCTCGTGGCCGCCGCCGAGCACCAGCGTGAAGGCGCCGCGCGCCAGTTCCGCGGCCACGGCGCGGGCCAGCGCCTGCTGCGCGGCTTCGAGGTCGCCGTCGGCGCAGATGACGTCGCCGCCATCGTGGAAGGCTTCGAGGCCGTGCGCCGGCGCGCCGGCCAGCGCGCGGCGGATCTCGTGCGGGCCGCCCGCGGCGCCGGCGCGGCCCTGGTTGCGCAGCACGCCGGCGTCGCAGCAGAAGCCCAGCAGCACCGGCGCGCCCGGCACGCGCGCGGTGCCCGTGCGCACCACGTCGAACAGCCGCCGCGTGTCGCCGCGCTCGTTGCCGTCGGTGCGCCCGCGCCAGACGGCGTGCGCGCAATGGTGCGCGGAATGCGGCGAGGCGATCCCGCTCATGACAGGCGGCGCCCCAGCGTTTCCGGCACCATCGCCAGCCCGGCCAGCGAGACCAGCCCGCAGCCGATCACGTAGAAGGCCGGCGCGTTCGGGCTGGCGGTGAGGTGGATCAGCTCGGTCGAGAAGAACTGCGCGAAGCCGCCGAAGATGGCGATGGCGACGCAGTACGCGATCGACAGCCCGGTGGCGCGCAGGCGCTGCGGCAGCACCTCGCTGACCAGCACCATCGAGGCCGGCGAGGTCAGCGACATCGGCACCGACAGGCAGCCCACCACCAGCAGCAGGCGCGCCAGGCCCGGCTCGGCGTTGATCAGCACGAAGGCGGGATAGATCATCGCCAGCAGCGCCACGCGCGACCACAGCACCACCGGGCGGCGGCCGAAGCGGTCGGCCAGGCGGCCCGCGAACGGCGACAGCACCACCTGCACGCCAGCCGCCACGCAGGCCGCCCAGATGCCCAGCGACAGCGGCATGTGCAATTGCGACACCGCGTAGTTGCTGAGGTAGTAGACCACGATGTAGGTCGACGAGGCCACGCCGATCATCAGCAGCACGCTGGCCGCCAGCGCGCGGCCGTGCTCGCGCAGCAGCTGCATGGACGAGGCGTGCTCCGACGCATGGGCCGCGGGCGCGGTCTCCTCCAGGCGGCGGCGGATCACCAGCCCCACCGGGATCACCAGGATGCCGATGGCGAAGGCCACGCGCCAGCCCCACGCCTCCAGCTCCGCGGGCGCGAGCACGTTGCTGAGCAGCAGCCCGACCAGCGCGCCGAGCAGCGCCGCCAGCCCCTGGCTGAACGGCTGCCAGCTCGTGTAGAAGCCGCGCGAGCGGTCGTCGGCGTACTCCAGCAGCAGCGCGGTGGACGCGCCCATCTCGCCGCCGATGGCGAAGCCCTGCACCAGCCGCGCGAGCAGGATCAGCACCGGCGCGGCGATGCCGATCTGGGCGTAGGTCGGCGTGACCACGAAGATCACCGCGCTCAGGCCCATCAGCCACAGCGTCAGCGCCACCGCCGGCTTGCGGCCCGCGCGGTCGGCGTACATGCCGATCAGCAGCCCGCCGAGCGGGCGCATCAGGAAACCCACGCCGAAGGTGGCGAAGGACAGCAGCAACTGGCCGGTGGCGTCGGCCACCGGGAAATACAGGCGGCCGATCAGCGTGGCGAAGAAGCTGTAGACCACGAAGTCATAGAACTCCAGGCCGTTGCCGATGGTGATGGCGGCGATGGCCTTGAAGCGGGACAGCGGCGCGGGCGCGGCGCCTTGCAGGGCCGCGGCGCCGGGGGCGGTGTTGTCGATGAGCATGGTGTCTGCCTGGAACGATGTAATCATGGCGCCCGCGCGGGGAGGCGCCGGGGGCGTCGGGGAGATGGCGCGAGGTCAGTCCGGCGCCAGCGCGGGCTCGCCGTGCGGATCGCGGCGCGGCCGCACCCACAGCCACCACGCCGCCACCAGCAGCGCGAGCCAGACCGCGCCCACCGCGAGCGCGGCGCGGGTCTGCGGAAACCAGCCGAGCACGCCGAAGACGAACAGCATGAAGCCGATCGCCGCGAGCGGCGCCAGCGGCCAGAACGGCACCGGAAACTTGAGCGCGGCGGCCTCGGCGCGGCTCATGCGCCGGCGCATGACGAACTGCGACAGCAGGATCATCAGCCACACCCAGACCGTGGCGAAGGTGGCGATGGAGGCGATCAGCACGAACACGTCCTCGGGCATCACGTAGTTCAGCACCACGCCGGCCAGCAGCGCCAGCGCCATCACCACCACCGTCATCCACGGCACGCCGTTGCGCGAGACGCGGGCGAACGCGCGCGGCGCGTGGCGCAGCACGGCCATGCCGTACAGCATGCGGCCGGCGCCGAAGATGTCGCTGTTGATGGCCGACACCGCCGCCGAGATCACCACCACGTTGAGCACCGCCGCGGCCGAGCCGATGCCCAGGCGGCTGAAGATCTGCACGAAGGGGCTGCCCTCGCTGCCGACGCGGTGCCACGGGTAGAGCGACATCAGCATGCCCAGCGTGAGCACGTAGAACAGCAGGATGCGCAGCGGCACCGCGTTGATCGCGCGCGGAATCACGCGCTCGGGGTCGCGCGCCTCGCCGGCGGTGATGCCGATGATCTCGATGCCGCCGAAGGCGAACATCACCACCGCGAACGAAGCGATCACGCCAGCCACGCCATTGGGCATGAAGCCGCCGTGCGCCCACAGGTTGTGGATGCCGGTGGCGCCGCCGCCACCGGCCATGCCGAGGCCGAACAGCATGATGGCCACGCCGCCGCCAATCATGGCGACGATGGCGCCGACCTTGAGCAGCGACAGCCAGAACTCCAGCTCGCCGAAGACCTTGACGCTGAGCAGGTTGAGGCCGCCGATCAGGAACACGATGCCGAGCACCCAGATCCAGCGCGGCACGTCCGGGAACCAGAACCCCATGTAGATGCCGAACGCGGTCACGTCGGCCAGGCAGACGATGACCATCTCAAGGTGTAGGTCCAGCCGAGCAGGAAGCCCGCCAGCGGCCCCAGCGCCGTGTTGGCGTACTGGCCGAACGAGCCGGACACCGGGTTGCGCACCGCCATCTCGCCGAGCGCGCGCATCACCATGTAGACCGCGGCGCCGCCGATCAGGTAGGCCAGCAGCACGGCCGGGCCGGCCGCCTGGATGGCCGAGGCCGAGCCGTAGAAAAGTCCGGTGCCGATCGCCGAACCGAGCGCCATGAAGCGGATGTGGCGCGCGCCCAGGCTGCGCTGCAGGCCTTGCGGCTGCTGTTGCATCTGCATCTGTTCTGTCTCCGGGTCATTGTTCTGTCGCGCCCGTTTGCGGGCGGCGCACGCGGGCATCCGCGCGCGCCGCCCCGGGCGTCATGGCATGGCGCGCCCTGACGCGCGCGGCGTCACAGGCTGGGCAGCAGCCCCGCCGGCAGCAGCGCGTTCAACCCGCCCGCGGCCAGCAGGCGGCTGGCCGCCTCGATGTCGGGCGCGAAGAAGCGGTCCTTCTCGTAGTACGGCACCTCGGCGCGCAGCAGCGCGCGCGCCTGCTCCAGCGGCGGCGAGCTCTTGAGCCCTTCGCGGAAGTCCAGGCCCTGGCACGCGCCCAGCCATTCCACCGCGAGGATGCCGCGCACGTTCTCGGCCATCGCCCACAGCCGCTTGCCGGCGTTGGGCGCCATCGACACGTGGTCTTCCTGGTTGGCCGAGGTCGGCAGGCTGTCGACGCTGTGCGGATGCGCGAGCGCCTTGTTGTCGCTGGCCAGCGCGGCGGCGGTGACCTGCGCGATCATGAAGCCGGAGTTGACGCCGCCGTTGGCCACCAGGAACGGCGGCAGCTGCGACATGTGGCGGTCCATCATCAGCGAGATGCGGCGCTCGGACAGCGAGCCGGTCTCGGCGATGGCCAGGGCGATGTTGTCGGCCGCCATCGCCACCGGCTCGGCGTGGAAGTTGCCGCCCGAGATGACGTCGCCTTCGGCGGCGAACACCAGCGGGTTGTCGGACACCGCGTTGGCTTCCGCCGCCAGCACCTCGGCGGCCTGGCGCAACTGCGTCAGGCAGGCGCCCATCACCTGCGGCTGGCAGCGCAGCGAGTACGGGTCCTGCACCTTGTCGCAGTCCGCGTGCGAGCGCGCCAGCGCGCTGCTCTCGCCGAGCAGCGCGCGGTAGGCCGCGGCCGCGTCGATCTGGCCGCGCTGGCCGCGCACGGCATGCACGCGCGCGTCGAACGGCGCGCGCGAGCCGAGCATGGCCTCCACGCTCAGGCCGCCGCACACCAGCGCGGCGCCGAACAGGTCCTCGGCCTCGAACAGGCCGCGCAGCGCGTAGGCGGTCGAGACCTGCGTGCCGTTGAGCAGCGCCAGCCCTTCCTTGGCCGCCAGCGTCAGCGGACGCAGGCCGGCCACTTCCAGCGCCTGGCGCGCCGGCAGCCACTGGCCGCGATGGCGCGCCTGGCTCTCGCCCAGCAGCACCAGCGACATGTGCGCGAGCGGCGCGAGGTCGCCCGAGGCGCCGACCGAGCCCTTGAGCGGGATGTGCGGATAGACCTCGGCGTTGACCAGCGCGACCAGCGCCTCGATCACCTCGCGGCGGATGCCGGAGAAGCCGCGCGCCAGGCTGTTGACCTTGAGCAGCATGATCAGGCGCACCATCGCGTCGTCGAGCGGCTCGCCCACGCCGGCGGCGTGCGACAGCACCAGCGAGCGCTGCAGGTTCTCCAGGTCTGCGCTGGCGATGCGGGTCTGCGCCAGCAGGCCGAAGCCGGTGTTGATGCCGTAGGCGGTGCGGCCCTGCGCGACGATGGACTCGACGCAGGCCACGCTGGCGTCGATGGCGGCGCCCGCGCCGTCGTCGAGGCGCAGGCGCAGCGGCTGCCGGTAGGCGGCGCGCAACTGGGCCAGGCTCAACTGGCCGGGCTTGAGGGTCAGGTCGGTTGCGCTCATGCTCAGGCCTCCTTGCCGCCGGTGATCATCGGCAGATTCAGGCCCTGCTCGCGCGCGCACGCGATGGCGATCTCGTAGCCCGCGTCGGCATGGCGCATCACGCCGGTGGCCGGGTCGTTGTGCAGCACGCGCGCGATGCGCGCGGCGGCCTCGTCGGTGCCGTCGCACACGATCACCACGCCGGCATGCTGCGAGAAGCCCATGCCCACGCCGCCGCCGTGGTGCAGCGACACCCAGGTGGCGCCGCTGGCGGTGTTGAGCAGCGCGTTGAGCAGCGGCCAGTCGGACACCGCGTCGGAGCCGTCGCGCATGCTTTCGGTCTCGCGGTTGGGGCTGGCCACCGAGCCGGAGTCGAGGTGGTCGCGGCCGATCACCACCGGCGCCGACAGCTCGCCGCTGCGCACCATCTCGTTGAAGGCCAGGCCGAGCCGGGCGCGCTGGCCGAGGCCGACCCAGCAGATGCGCGCCGGCAGGCCCTGGAAGCTGATGCGCTCGCGCGCCATGTCGAGCCAGCGGTGCAGGTGCGCGTCGTCGGGGATCAGCGCCTTGACCTTGGCGTCGGTCTTGTAGATGTCCTGCGGGTCGCCCGACAGCGCGGCCCAGCGGAACGGGCCCACGCCGCGGCAGAACAGCGGGCGGATGTAGGCCGGCACGAAGCCGGGGAAGTCGAAGGCATTGGCCACGCCCTCTTCCTTGGCCATCTGGCGGATGTTGTTGCCGTAGTCGAAGGTGGGCACGCCCATCTTCTGGAAGTCCAGCATGGCCCGCACGTGGCGCGCCATCGACTGCTTGGCTGCCTTGACGGTGCCGGCCGGGTCGGTGCGCGCGCGGTCGCGGTACTGGCCCCAGGTCCAGCCGGCCGGCAGGTAGCCGTTGAGCGGGTCGTGGGCGCTGGTCTGGTCGGTGACCATGTCCGGGCGCACGCCGCGGCGCGCCAGCTCGGGCAGCACCTCGGCGGCGTTGGCGCACAGCGCGATGGAGATGGCCTTGCCCTCGGCCGTGTAGCGGGCGATGCGCGCCAGCGCGTCGTCGAGGTCGGCGGCCTGCTCGTCCACGTAGCGCGTGCGCAGGCGGAAGTCGATGCTGGCCTGCTGGCATTCGATGTTGAGCGAGCACGCGCCGGCCAGCGTGGCGGCCAGCGGCTGCGCGCCGCCCATGCCGCCCAGGCCCGCGGTCAGCACCCAGCGGCCCTTGAGGCTGCCGCCGTAGTGCTGGCGCCCGGCCTCGACGAAGGTCTCGTAGGTGCCCTGCACGATGCCCTGGCTGCCGATGTAGATCCACGAGCCGGCGGTCATCTGGCCGTACATGGCGAGGCCCTTGGCATCGAGCTCGTTGAAGTGCTCCCAGGTGGCCCAGTGCGGCACCAGGTTGGAGTTGGCGATCAGCACGCGCGGGGCGTTGGCGTGGGTCCTGAACACGCCGACCGGCTTGCCCGACTGCACCAGCAGGGTCTCGTCGTCGCCCAGCGTCTTGAGCGTGGCGACGATTTGGTCGTAGCAGTCCCAGTTGCGCGCGGCGCGGCCGATGCCGCCGTACACCACCAGCTCCTTCGGGTTCTCCGCCACTTCCGGGTCGAGGTTGTTCATCAACATGCGCAGCGGCGCCTCGGTCTGCCAGCTCCTGGCATTCAGTTGGCTGCCGCGCGGGGCGCGGATCTCTACATCGCGGAAACGGAGGCTGTCGCTCACGGGGGAACTCCTTGGGATTGACGCTGGAATGCGGCCGGCACGCTCACCGTGCGGCCATGTCGTGGGTGTATAGTGTTGTATATACAAGCATAGATATATTGGTGATTTCCCGGATATGGCGGGCTGGCGGCGGGCAAGCGCGCCGGATATGTGCGGGGAGCGGCACGGAAAGGAGCGTGGGCGGCGCCCGGGAGACCGCGGGCCATGCCGGGCGGCATGGCCCGCATGTGCCCGGAAGGCGTCATGCCGGGCGCCGGCGGCGGCCCGGCGGCGGCGTCCGATCTGGGTATCATGGCAGTCCGTGCCGCCCGGCCGCGGTCGCGCCACCGCGGCCGGGCGCCCCCCCAGACCCCAGGAGATCCATGCTGCTGCGCTTGATGGAACGAATGATCGACCCGTTTCGCGGCCTGCCCGACACCGAGCCGCCGGGCCGGATCTGGCGCTTCTACGCCTATTACCTGCGCGAGGTGTGGCCGGTCTTCGCCCTGCTGCTGGCGGTGGGGCTGGGCGGCGCGCTGATCGAGGTGGCGCTGTTCGGCTTCCTCGGCCGGCTGGTGGACCTGGCGCAGGCGACGCCCGGGCCGGCGTTCTTCCGCCTCCATGCCAGCGAGCTGGCCTGGATGGCGGTGGTGGCGCTGCTGCTGCGCCCGCTCTTCAACGGCCTGCACGACATCCTCGTGCACCAGGTCATCAACCCCAGCCTGGGCAACCTGGTGCGCTGGCAGAACCACCGCTACGTGCTCAAGCAGAGCATGTGGTTCTTCCAGAACGACTTCGCCGGGCGCATCGCCCAGCGCATCATGCAGACCGGCTTCTCGCTGCGCGACTCGGCGGTGCAGGCGGTGGACGCGATCTGGCACGTGCTGATCTACGCCGCCAGCTCGCTCTACCTGTTCGCCGAGGCCGACTGGCGCCTGATGCTGCCGCTGCTGCTGTGGATCGTCGGCTACGTGGCCGCGATGCGCTACTTCACGCCGCGCGTGAAGGCGCGCTCGGTGGCCGCCACCGGCGCGCGCTCGCGCCTGATGGGGCGCATCGTCGACGGCTACACCAACATCGCCACGCTCAAGCTGTTCGCCCACACGCGCCTGGAGGAGGACTACGCGCGCGAGGCGATGGCCGACCTGACCGACAAGGCGCGCAGCTCGGGCCGCATGGTCAGCGCGATGGACTTCACCGTGACCGCGCTCAACGGCGCGCTGATCGCCGCCACCACCGGGCTGGCGCTGTGGCTATGGAGCGAGGGCCACGTCAGCGTGGGCGCGATCGCGCTGTCGGCCGGGCTGGTGATCCGCATCGTCAACATGTCGGGCTGGATCATGTGGGTGGTCAACGGCATCTTCGAGAACGTCGGCCAGGTGCAGGACGGCATGCAGACCATCGCGGTGCCGCGCAAGGTGGCCGACCGCGCGGGCGCGCCGCCGCTGCGCGTGACGCGCGGCGAGGTGCGCTTCGAGGGCGTGGGCTTTCACTACGGCAAAGGCTCGGGCGTGATCGAGGGGCTCGACCTGACCGTGCGGCCGGGCGAGAAGATCGGCCTGGTGGGGCCGTCCGGCGCCGGCAAGTCGACGCTGGTCAACCTGCTGCTGCGGCTCTACGACGTCGAGCGCGGCCGCATCCTGATCGACGGCCAGGACATCGCCGGCGTCACCCAGGAAAGCCTGCGCGCGCAGATCGGCATGGTCACGCAGGACACCTCGCTGCTGCACCGCTCGATCCGCGACAACCTGCTCTACGGCCGCCCCGGCGCCAGCGAGGCCGAGCTGATGGCCGCCGCCGCCGACGCCCACGCGGCCGATTTCATCCCGCTGCTGCGCGACGCCGGCGGCGCCACCGGGCTCGACGCGCAGGTCGGCGAGCGCGGCGTCAAGCTCTCGGGCGGGCAGCGCCAGCGCATCGCGGTGGCGCGCGTGCTGCTCAAGAACGCGCCCATCCTGATCCTCGACGAGGCCACCTCGGCGCTCGACTCGGAGGTGGAGGCGGCCATCCAGGAGAACCTGGAGACGCTGATGCGCGGCAAGACCGTGATCGCCATCGCGCACCGGCTCTCCACCATCGCGCGCATGGACCGGCTGGTGGTGCTGGACGACGGCCGCATCGCCGAAAGCGGCACGCATGCCGAGCTGCTGGCGCGCGGCGGCCTGTACGCGCGGCTGTGGGCGCACCAGACCGGCGGCTTCGTCGGCGTGGCGTAGCGCGCCCGGCGCCGGACACCGGACACCGCGCCGAACCAGCCCGCTAGACCAGCCCGAGCAGCCCCGCGCCCGCGCCCAGCGCCACCAGCATCAGCGGGTGCACGCGCGTCTTGAGCATCAGGAAGATGGTCAGCAGCGTCACCGCCACCGCGCTCCAGCGGTGGTCCACGCTGGCCGCCAGCACCCAGCCCGACGAGCACAGCAGGCCGATGGTCAGCGTGGCCAGGCCGCGCCGGATCAGGCCCGGCCAGCGCGCCTGCGGCGCGCGCCCGGCGAAATACTCGAAGCCCAGCGCGATCAGGCTGGACGGCCCGCAGATGGCGATCATGCCGGCGATGGCGCCGGCCGGCCCGCCGATCTGCCAGCCGAACAGCGCCACGAACAGCACGTTGGGCCCGGGCGAGGCCTGGGAAATCGCATACATGGCGGAGAACTGCGCGTCGCTCATCCAGCCGTGCGCCTCCACCAGGAAGCGGTGCATGTCGGGGATGGTGGTGGCGGCGCCGCCGATCGACAGGAAGGACAGCAGCAGGAAGTGGGTGAAGAAGCTGCCGAGCACGGTGGGATGGTGGTTCATGCGCGCGGCTCCCCGGCGGCGCCGTCGGTTCCGGGCGGCTGCGCCGGCGCGGGCGGGTCCTGCGGCGCGGCGGCCTCGGCCGCCAGCCGCAGCGCCTGCCCCTCGGCGCGCCATTCGAGCAGCAGGCCGAGCGGCACCAGCACCGCCATCACCGGCACCAGCGGCCAGCGCAGCAGGCCGATGGCGGCGAACGCCGCGACGCCGACCAGCAGGCCGCGCACGGTCGGCGACTGACTCTGCGCCAGCCTGAAGCCGGTGGACAGCATCAGCCCGGCGGAGACCGCCGTCATGCCGGCCAGCATGCGCTGCACCGCGGCCACGTCGCGGTAGTGCTCGTACAGCAGCATGGCCGACAGCACCACCACCATCGGCACCATCACCAGCCCGGCGAACGCGGCCAGCGCGCCGCGCAGGCCGGCGAAGCGCAGGCCCATCATCAGCGCCACGTTGATCACGTTGGGGCCGGGCAGCACCTGCCCCATGCTGAGCAGCTCGACGAACTCGCGGTCGTCGAGCCAGCGGTTGCGCTCCACCACCGCGCGCCGCACGAACGGCAGCACGCCGCCGAAGCCGGACAGGCCCATGCGGGCGAACTCGATGAACAGGTGGCGGGGCGTGGGAAGCGGCGCGAGGGCGGCGCGCGGGGGCGGGGGAACTGGCATGTCTCGGACCAGGCAGCAAAGCGGAGAATCGGAGGGTTCTCCCCGCGCCCAGGCAACGGGCGCGGGGCCGGGGGAGAAGGCCGGGCGCTGGCGGACCGCTCGGACGCGGACTTCGTGGCGCCGCCGGCCCTCTCCCCCTGCCCCTCTCCCGCGAGCGGGAGAGGGGAACTGCAGGAACTGCGGGAACTACATGCAACGGGCCGGCACTCAGCCGCCGGCGGGCGGCTCGACCTTCACCGGGTCGATGCGCGGGTCCTTGAGCCTGGCCTCGAGCACGCGGCCCTTGCGGGCGCGCTTGCCGATGTACTGCATCAGGTTCTGCCCGGCCAGCTTCTGCGAGGCCGGCTTGCCGCCGCGCCCGGCGCCGGACAGCACCAGCCCCGGCGCGCCCACGGCGATGGCCTGCTGCAGCGTTTCCTTGGGCTCGAGCTCCATCAGGATCACGCCGCGGCCGCCGGCCGAGAGCGACTTGATCTCGTCGAGCGCCACCAGCAGCAAGCGGCCGTTGGCGGACAGGCAGGCCACGTGCGTGGCTTCCTCGCCGAGCGGCGCCGGCTCCAGCGGCGCGTCGCCCTCGTCCAGCGTGAGGTAAGCGCGGCCGCCCTTCTGGCGGCTGACCATGTCGCCGACCCTGGTCTGGAAGCCGTTGCCGCCGCGCGTGGCGAGCAGCATGCGCTGGTCGAGCCCGCCGGCGAAGCTGTGGGCGATCTGCGTGCCCGCCTGCAGCTCGATCAGCGTGGTCACGGGCACGCCGTCGCCGCGCCCGCCGGGCAGGCCGGCCACCGGCACGGTGTAGACGCGGCCGTTGGTGCCGAACACCAGCATCACGTCGACGGTGCGGCACTCGAAGGTGCCGTACAGCGCGTCGCCGGCCTTGAAGGTGAACTGCTGCGCGTCGTGGCCGTGGCCCTGGCGCGTGCGCACCCAGCCCTTCTGCGACATCACCACGGTGACGGGCTCGTCCACCACGCGCACCTCGGCGGCGGCGCGGCGCTCTTCCTGGATCAGCGTGCGGCGCGGATCCTTGTCCTCGGGGCTGAACTGTTTGGCGTCGGTCTCGATCTCCTTGATGATGCGCCGGCGCATCATGGTCTCCGACTTGAGCAGCACGTCGAGGTCGGCCTGTTCCTCGCGCAGCTCCTGCAGCTCCTTCTCGATGCGCAGCGCTTCGAGCCGGGCCAGCTGGCGCAGGCGGATTTCCAGGATGTCCTCGGCCTGGCGGTCGGACAGGCCGAAGGCCTGCATCAGCGCCGGCTTGGGCTCGTCGCTCTCGCGGATGATGCGGATCACCTCGTCGATGTTGAGCAGCACCAGCATGCGGCCTTCGAGGATGTGGATGCGGTCCTCGACCTTGCCCAGGCGGTGGCGCGTGCGGCGCGTGACGGTGTCGAAGCGGAACGCGATCCACTCGCGCAGGATCTCCGGCAGGCCCTTCTGGCGCGGCCGGCCGTCGGTGCCGATCATCACCAGGTTGATCGACGCGCCCGACTCCAGGCTGGTGTGCGCGAGCAGCGTCTGGATGAATTCCTGCTGCTCGATGTTCTTGCTCTTGGGCTCGAACACCAGCCGCACCGGCGCGTCCTTGCCGGACTCGTCGCGCACCGCGTCGAGCACGGCCAGCATGCCCTGCTTGAGCTGCAGCTGCTCGGGCGTGAGCGACTTCTTGCCGGCGCGCACTTTGGGGTTGGTGATCTCCTCGATTTCCTCGAGCACCTTCTGCGCCGAGGTGCTCGGCGGCAGTTCGGTCACCACCAGTTGCCACTGGCCGCGCGCCATGTCCTCGATGATCCAGCGCGCGCGCACCTTGAGGCTGCCGCGCCCGCTTTCGTAGATCTGCGCGATGTCCGCCGCCGGCGAGATGATCTGGCCGCCGCCCGGATAGTCGGGCCCGGGCATCAGCGCCAGCAGCTCGGCCAGCGTGATGTTGGGGTTGCGGATCATCGCCACGGTGGCCGCGGCGACCTCGCGCAGGTTGTGCGGCGGCACCTCGGTGGCCATGCCCACGGCAATGCCCGAGGCGCCGTTGAGCAGCACCAGCGGCAGCCGCGCGGGCATCAGCCTGGGCTCCTCCATCGAGCCATCGTAGTTGGGGATGAAGTCCACCGTGCCCTGGTCGATCTCGTCGAGCAGCAGGCGCGCGATCGGCGTGAGGCGCGCCTCGGTGTAGCGCATGGCCGCGGCGCCGTCGCCGTCGCGCGAGCCGAAGTTGCCCTGGCCGTCGATCAGCGGGTAGCGCAGCGAGAAGTCTTGCGCCAGGCGCACCAGCGCGTCGTAGGCGGACTGGTCGCCGTGCGGATGGTACTTGCCGAGCACGTCGCCCACCACGCGCGCGGACTTGACCGGCTTGGCGTCGGCGCGCAGGCCCATCTCGTGCATGGCGAACAGGATGCGGCGCTGCACCGGCTTCTGGCCGTCGGCCACTTCCGGCAGCGCGCGCCCCTTGACCACGCTGATGGCGTAGTCGAGGTAGGCGCGCTCGGCGTAGTGCGCCAGCGTCAGCGAGTCGGCGCCGCCATCGGGCGCACCTGGGTCAAACAGAGAGTCTTGTTGTTCCATGGATTGGCAAGAAGACGGCGCGCCTGTCTGCTGCGTGGCGCGCCGGTTGCATGTTGTGCGCGATCGTTCGGGTTGTGCGTGCGGCGGTCAGGGCATGTTGCGGCGCCCGCCTATCACCATCTTCACGCGGCTCACGCCGCCGCCGGCCACGGCGGGCGGCATGCCGCCCGGCCGGTAGACACGGTAGAACTGCAGCACCGTGCTGACATATTGCCGGGTCTCCGGAAACGGCGGGATCGCGTTGTTGTAGCGCTGCACCGCGCCCTCGCCCGCGTTGTACGCGGCCAGCACCAGTTCCAGGTTGCCGGGGAACAGCTCCATCAGCCAGCGCAGGTAGCGCACGCCGGCCGAGATGTTGATGCGCGGGTCGGCCAGCTTCTGCTCCACCGTGCGGCGCGCGTCGGCGGCCACGCCGAAGCGCGCGCCGGTGTCGGGGATCACCTGCATCAGCCCGATCGCGCCCTTGGGCGAGACCGCGCCGGGATTGAAGCCCGACTCCACCGCCATCACCGCCTTGACCAGCGCCGGGTCCACGTTCTGCGCCTGCGCCACCTGCCGGATGATGGGCTCGACCGTGGCGATGTTCGGGTGGTTGACGACGTAGCGGTAGAGCTTGTGCGTCTCCAGGTCGAGCGCGCCGGCCGCGCCGGTGGTGTCGGCCGCGCCCGCGCGGCCCAGCGACGGGCTGCGCAGCTCGCCGCCGTTCTTCATGAACAGCGTGTAGCGCTCGTCGAGCTTCTCGTCGGAGAAATGCGCCACGCCGTCGTCGTCGATGTAGCCGTACAGCGCCGCGTTGGCCGCCGGGGCGCACGCCAGGCCGGCCAGCAGCAGGCCGGCGGCGAGCCATCGCCGCCATGCGCTGTGGTCAGGTCTGCTTGTCTTCGCCATCGGCTTTCCTCGCGTCTTGCTGGTCTCGAACGGGCCGCGTCAGATGTCGGCCACCACCTCGTTGCCGCGCTCCTCGAGCCAGGTGCGCCGCTGCGCCGCCTCGCCCTTGCCCATCAGCATGTTCATCACGCCCACGGTCTGCGGCAGGTCGAAGTTGCCCAGCGCCACCGGCAGCAGGCGGCGCGTGTCCGGGTTCATGGTGGTTTCCCACAGCTGCTCGGCGTTCATCTCGCCCAGGCCCTTGAAGCGGGAGATCTGCCAGGTGTTTTCCTTGACGCCGTCCTTGAGCAGCTTGTCCTGGATCGCCAGCAGCTCGCCGTCGTCGAGCGCGTAGAGCTTCTGCGCCGGCTTCTTGCCGCGCGCCGGCGCGTCCACGCGGTACAGCGGCGGACGCGCCACGCACACGTTGCCGTTGTCGATCAGCCTGGGGAAGTGGCGGAAGAACAGCGTCAGCAGCAGCACCTGGATGTGCGCGCCGTCCACGTCCGCGTCGGACAGGATGCAGATCTTGCCATAGCGCAGGTTGGACAGGTCGGGCTCGTCGCCGGGGCCGTGCGGGTCCACGCCGATCGCCACCGCGATGTCGTGCACCTCGTTGTTGGCGAACAGGCGGTCGCGCTCGGTCTCCCAGGTGTTGAGCACCTTGCCGCGCAGCGGCAGGATGGCCTGGAATTCCTTGTCGCGCCCCATCTTGGCCGAGCCGCCGGCGGAGTCGCCCTCGACCAGGAACAGCTCGTTGCGGGTGACGTCGGTGGATTCGCAGTCGGTCAGCTTGCCGGGCAGCACGGCCACGCCCGAGCCCTTCTTCTTCTCCACCTTCTGCGCGGCGCGCGTGCGCGCCTGCGCTTGGCGGATCACCAGCTCGGCCAGCTTCTTGCCGTACTCGACATGGTGGTTGAGCCACAGCTCCAGCGCGGGGCGGCTGAAGGTGGACACCAGGCGCACCGCGTCGCGGCTGTTCAGGCGCTCCTTGATCTGGCCCTGGAACTGCGGGTCCAGCACCTTGGCCGACAGCACGAACGAGGCGCGCGCGAACACGTCCTCGCTCATCAGCTTGACGCCCTTGGGCTGCAGCGCGTGCATCTCGATGAAGCTCTTGACGGCCTGGAACAGGCCTTCGCGCAGGCCGGACTCGTGCGTGCCGCCGGCCGGCGTGGGAATCAGGTTGACGTAGGACTCGCGCACCGGCGCGCCGTCCTCGGTCCAGGCCACCACCCACGAGGCGCCCTCGCCTTCGGCGAAGCCTTCTTCGGCCGGGTTGGCGTCGGGGTCGGCGAAATGCTCGCCTTCGAACATCGGCACCACCAGCTCGGCGCCGCTGCCCTGCGCCAGCGCTTCCACCAGGTAGCCCTTGAGGCCCTGGTCGTACTGCCAGGTCTGGCGCTCGCCGTTCTTCTCGTTGAGCAGCGTGACCTTCACGCCCGGCAGCAGCACGGCCTTGCTGCGCAGCAGGCGCTGCAGCTCGGCCAGCGGAATGGTGGCGGAGTCGAAATACTTGGCGTCCGGCCACACCTGCACGCGCGTGCCGTTCTTCTTCTCGCCGCGCTCGAGCTTGCGCGTGGCCAGCGGCACGGTGACGTCGCCGCCGGAGAAGGTCAGCGTGGCATGGCTGCCGTCGCGCCAGACCGCCACGTCCAGGCGCGTGGACAGCGCGTTGGTGACCGACACGCCCACGCCGTGCAGGCCGCCGGAGAACGCGTAGGCGCCGCCCTTGCCCTTGTCGAACTTGCCGCCCGCGTGCAGCCGCGTGAAGACGATCTCCACCACCGGCACCTTCTCTTCCGGATGGATGCCCACCGGGATGCCGCGGCCGTCGTCCTCCACGCTGACGCTGCCGTCGCGGTGCAGCGTCACCATGATTTCGGAGCCATGCCCGCCGAGGGCTTCGTCCGAGGCGTTGTCGATCACCTCCTGCACGATGTGCAGGGGGTTGTCGGTACGGGTGTACATGCCGGGCCGTTGCTTGACCGGCTCCAGGCCCTTGAGGACCCGGATGGAAGATTCGCTGTACTGACTGGTTTTGCTCGCCATGGAGTCGCTTGCTTAGTGGGATTCTCGGCCAGGCCCGGCGCGGCGGCGGTTGCCGCGCGCCAGCCAGGGTGGCCGGGCAGCCTGCATTGTAATGGAAGCGCGCGGCGCTCTCGCCGCCATTCGCATTGCCTGCGCGCCACCCGCCATCGTGGCAGATAGAGCACATTAACGGCCGGCGCGGGCTTCGGCGCGAGGCGCGGATGCGGGTTAAACTTGCCCGCACCGCTTCGGTGCAGCCAGCGGCCCGGGACGAGGCCAGGCGCGCCGGCGGGACCAGACCAGAACAACACACCGCGCCAGGAGACGCACGCCAAGATGCAGCACACCACGCAGGACGCCGCGCGGCGGCAACCCCTTTCCCTCACTACCGTGCTGATCTGCGGCGGCCTGCTGGTCACGCTGTCGATGGGCATCCGGCACGGCTTCGGGCTGTTCAACCTGCCGATCACCCAGGCCCACGGCTGGGGCCGCGAGACCTTCGCCTTCGCGCTGGCGCTGCAGAACCTGATGTGGGGCCTGAGCCAGCCGTTCACCGGCGCGCTGGCCGACAAGTTCGGCGCGCTGCGCATCATGCTGGCCGGCGTGGCGCTCTACGTGGCCGGCCTGCTGGTGATGGCGCTGGCCGGCTCGGGCACCGCGTTCGCGTCGGGCGCCGGCGTGCTGATCGGCCTCGCCCAGTCGGGCACCACCTACAGCGTGGTGTACGGCGTGATCGGGCGCGTGGCCAGCGCCGAGAAGCGCGTCTGGGCGATGGGCATCGCCGCCGCCGCGGGCTCGTTCGGGCAGTTCCTGATGATCCCGGTCGAGCAGACGCTGATCTCCGCCGCCGGCTGGCAGAACGCGCTGTTCGTGTTGGCGGTGCTGGCCTGCCTGATGCTGCCGCTGGCCTTCAGCCTGCGCGAGCCGCGCGCCGCGGCGCATGCCGGCGGCTTCCAGCAGACCATCGGCCAGGCCGTGCGCGAGGCCTTCGGCAACCGCAACTTCCAGCTGCTGACGCTGGGCTACTTCGTGTGCGGCTTCCAGGTGGTGTTCATCGGCGTGCACCTGGCGCCCTACCTCAAGGACCGCGGCCTGGCCGACCCGAAGATCGCCACCGTGGCGCTGGCGCTGATCGGCCTGTTCAACGTGTTCGGCACCTACAGCGCGGGCGCGCTGGGCCAGCGCATGCCCAAGCGCTACCTGCTGTCGGCCATCTACATCGCGCGCTCGGTGGTGATCGCCGCCTACCTGCTGCTGCCGCTCACCACCGCCAGCACCTGGGTGTTCGCCGCGCTGATGGGCTTCCTGTGGCTGTCCACGGTGCCGCTGACCAACGGCATCATCGCCCAGGTGTTCGGCGTGCAGTATCTGTCGATGTTGTCCGGCGTGGTGTTCTTCTCGCACCAGATCGGCAGCTTCCTGGGCGCGTGGCTGGGCGGCTTCCTCTACGACCGCACCGGCAGCTACGACACGGTGTGGCTGATCGCCATCGGGCTGGGCGTGATGGCCGCGCTGGTCAACCTGCCGATCCGCGAGCACGCCATCGCGCGCCCGCGGGCGGCGGCGGCGTGATGGCGCGCGCGGCCATCCTGCGCGCAACCGGCTTCGCGGCGGCCGCCGCGGTGCTGGCGCTGGCCTTCCTGGCCTACCTGCGGCCGGGCTTCATGGTGGACCTGACCAATATGGTGCTGGCGTGGTGCGGCTGAGAGCCGCGCGCGGCGCCTACTGCGCCTCGCCCTTGGTCTTGGCTTCCAGCACTTCCCAGCGCTCCAGCGCCGTGAGCAGCTCCATCTCGATCTCGTCGTGGCGGGTGCCGAGCAGCGCCGCCTTCGCCGGATCGCTGGCGTAGAGCGAGCCGTCCGCGAGCTGCCCGGCCACGGTTTTCTGCTCGGCCTCGAGCGCGGCGATGCGCTCGGGCAGGCCGTCCAGCTCGCGCTGCTCCTTGTACGACAGCTTGACGCGCGCCGGGGCGCGCGCCTCGCGCGGCCTGGCCGCCTCGGCGGGCTTGCGCTCGCCGGACTGCGCTTCCTGCATGGCGGCGCTGCGCTTCGACTGCACCTGCCAGTCGGAATAGCCGCCCACGTACTCGCGCCAGCGGCCGTCGCCCTCGGCGGCGATGGTGGACGTCACCACGTTGTCGAGGAAGGCGCGGTCGTGCGACACCAGGAACACGGTGCCGCTGTAGTCCTGCAGCAGTTCCTCGAGCAGCTCCAGCGTGTCGATGTCGAGGTCGTTGGTGGGCTCGTCGAGCACCAGCACGTTGGCCGGACGCGCGAACAGGCGCGCCAGCAGCAGGCGGTTGCGCTCGCCGCCGGACAGCGACTTGACCGGCGAGCGCGCGCGCTCGGGCGCGAACAGGAAGTCGCCCAGGTAGCTCATCACGTGCTTGCGCTGGCCGTTGATCTCGACCCAGTCGCTGCCCGGGCTGATGGTGTCGGCCAGCGAGCGTTCCAGGTCGAGCTGGGCGCGCATCTGGTCGAAATAGGCCACCTGCATGTTGCTGCCGTTCTTGACGGTGCCGCTGTCCGGCGCCAGCTCGCCCAGGATCAGGCGCAGCAGCGTGGTCTTGCCGGCGCCGTTGGGGCCGATCAGGCCGACCTTGTCGCCGCGCATGATGGTGCCGGTGAAATCGCGCACCACCACCTTGTCGCCGAAGGCCTTGCTGACGTCGGTCAGTTCCGCCACGATCTTGCCGGAGCGCTCGCCCTGCGACACCTCCAGCTTGACGTTGCCCTGCACGTCGCGCCGCGAGGCGCGCTCGCTGCGCATCGTCACCAGGCGCTGGATGCGCGCCACGCTGCGCGTGCGGCGCGCCTCCACGCCCTTGCGGATCCACACTTCCTCCTGCGCCAGCAGCTTGTCGAACTTGGCCTGCTCGACCTGCTCGGCGGCCAGCTGCTCGGCCTTGCGCGTCTGGTAGGCGGCGAAGTTGCCGGGGAAGGACACCAGCCGGCCGCGGTCGAGCTCGACGATGCGGGTGGCCACGCGGTCGAGGAAGGCGCGGTCGTGGGTGATCAGCAGCACGCTGCCGCGGAACGCCAGCAGCAGGTCTTCGAGCCAGCGGATGGCTTCCACGTCGAGGTGGTTGGTGGGCTCGTCGAGCAGCAGGATGTCGGGCTCGGCCACCAGCGCCTGCGCCAGCGCCACGCGCTTCTGCATGCCGCCCGAGAGCGAATCGACGCGCACGTCGGCCTGCAGGCCGAGCTGCGCCAGCGTGGTTTCCACGCGCGTGCGCACCTGCCAGGCGCCGGCGGCGTCGACCTCCGACTGCAGGCGGTGCAGCTCGGCCAGCGCGGCTTCGTCGTGGTGGTCGTCGAGCGCGGCCAGCGCCGCCTCGTAGGCGGCCAGCAGGTCGTGGACCTGGCCCAGGCCCTGCGAAACCGCGTCGAAGACGGGCTGGCCCGGCGCGAACTGCGGCTCCTGCGGCACATAGGCCGAGGTCACGCCGCTCTGGCGCGCGATCAGGCCGTCGTCCGGCGCCGACAGGCCGGCCACGATCTTGAGCAGCGAGGACTTGCCCGAGCCGTTGCGGCCGATCAGGCCGACGCGCTCGCCGGCTTCGAGCGAGAAGTCGGCATGGTCGAGCAAGGCCACATGCCCGAAGGCGAGCTGGGCGTCGGAAATCGAAAACAGGGCCATGAGCAGCAATACGAAAAGAAAGACAGAGGGGGAGGCAGGCGTGCCGGCGCGGGCGCGCCGGGGTGACTGGCGACGCTGCCGGGCGCGCGGGCGCGGGCGCCGGCCTGCCGGGTAGCCGGCATTGTAGACCAGCGCGGCGGCGCGCCCGGTGGCATGCGCCGGCGGGCGGCCCCGGGGATGCCCGCCGGCGCGCGCGCAAAAAACGCGCGCGCAAAAAAGAAGGGCCCGCGCTGGCGCGGGCCCAAGAGTCTCTCCTCGGTGCCCTGCTCGCAAGGCACGAATGCAGGATAGCAAGGCCCCTCCCGGCGCTCCAGTCGGACAAATCCGTAAGGGAAAGCCCCGCCAAGGGAAAGCCCGGGGCATGTGCGGCGTCTGCGCGCGGGGTCCGCGGGCAAGGTGCGCCGCGGGTGCGCCGCGGCGCCGGCAGCCGCTTCCGGACCCCGTTTTGGTGCGCTGTTGCTCGCCGCGCAACACTCCGCGCGGCGCGTATTGTCGATCCGCATGCGGCCATGAAACAATGGCCGCCGGTCACGCAAGCCGCGGCACGACGGCAGCAACAGACGGCAGCAACACAGAGAAGAACCGGCATAGAACCGGTGCGGGCGACCCAACGCCAACCAGTGCTTCTTCCAGCGAAAGCTGGTTCCAGTAGCTTTTTTGCACGGGGAATACCATGATCCATCCGCGTTCGCAGCAACCGCGCGACGCCCGGCCGGCGCGCGCGCCGGCCCGGGGCCGCATGCTGCCTCTCCTGCCCGTTCTTTTCCTGACGCTGTGCCTGGCCGGAGGCGCGCGCCCCGCGGCGGCCCAGTCCTCCGCCTCGCCGGTGCTGCAGCGCATCCAGCAGACCGGCGTGCTGCGCCTGGCGCACCGCGAGAGCTCGGTGCCGTTCTCGTTCGTGGCCGACGGCAAGCCCTACGGCTACGCCATCGACCTCTGCCTGCGCGTGGCCGACTCGCTGCGCACCGCGCTGAAGATGCCGGGCCTGAAGGTGGAATACGTGCCGGTCACGCCAGCCAACCGCATCGCCGCCATCGTCGACGGCAAGGCCGACCTCGAATGCGGCTCGACCACCAACACGCGCGAGCGGCGCGAGCAGGTGGCCTTCACCATCCCGCACTACATCGCCGGCATCCGCATGCTGGTCAGGACCGACTCCGGCATCCGCAAGCTCGCCGACCTGCGCGGCAAGACCCTGGTCTCCACCACCGGCACCACCTCGCTGGTGGTGATCCGCCAGATCAACGGCTCGGGCGCGATGCAGCTGAAGGTGGTGGAAGCCAAGGACCACGCTGAGGCCTTCGGCATGGTCGAGCAGGGCAAGGCCGACGCCTTCGTCATGGACGACGTGCTGCTCTACGGCCTGCGCGCCAACGCCAGGAACCCGGCCAGCTATACCGTCACCAACGAACTGCTGACGATCGAGCCGTACGCCATCATGCTGTCGCGCCACGACGCCGAGTTCAAGCGCCTGGTGGACAAGGCGATGGTCGACTCGATCTATTCGCAGGACACGCAGAAGCTCTACAAGAAATGGTTCCAGTCGCCGATCCCGCCGCAGGGGGTCAACCTGGACATACCGATGAGCTACCTGCTGCGTGACTCGTTCAAGTTCCCGAGCGACAAGGTGGCCGACTAGACGGCCTGCCGCGCCGCGTCGTGTAGCGTCACGTAGCGCCGGCGCCGCGCCGCGGACCCAAAAGGCGGGACTCGTGCGAAGATGGCGGCCCGGACGCTGGTTTCCCCGGCTGTTTCCGGCTGTTTCCAGGCCTTCCCGGTCCGCTTTCCTGTTGCTGCCGCGCCACGCGGAGGTTCACCGACCTCGGCGCGCGCCGGCGGCATTGCTGCCCATGCCAACTATCGCCCCGCTGAAGTTCTCCGATCTTTCCATCTCCGCCCTGGTCGCCGGCCTGATCGCCATGCTGACCGGCTACACCAGCTCGCTGGTGCTGATGATCCAGGCCGGCCAGGCCGCGCACCTGTCGGACGCGCAGGTCGCCTCGTGGATCTGGGCGCTGTCGGTCGGCATGGGCGTGACCACCATCGGGCTGTCGCTGCTCACGCGCGTGCCCGTCGTCATCGCGTGGTCCACGCCCGGCGCCGCGCTGCTGATCGCCAGCCTGCCCGGCGTGCCCTACCCCGAGGCCATCGGCGCCTTCCTGATGGCGGCGCTGCTGATGACCGCGGCGGGCCTGACCGGCTGGTTCGACAAGCTCATGCGCGCGCTGCCGGCCAGCATCGCCTCCGCGCTGCTGGCCGGCATCCTGTTCCGCATCAGCGTCGACGTCTTCGTGCAGGCCCAGCAGCAGACCGTGCTGCTGCTGGTGATGTTCGCGCTCTACCTGCTCGGCAAGCGCTGGTGGCCGCGCTACGCGGTGCCGGGCGTGCTGGCGGGCGGCGTGGCGCTGGCCGGCGCGCTGGGCCAGCTGCATTTCGAGTCCTTCCACTTCGCGCTGGCCACGCCGGTATGGACCACGCCCGCGTTCTCGCTGCCGGCCTTCGTCAGCATCGCCGTGCCGCTGTTCATCGTCGCGCTGGCCTCGCAGAACGTGCCGGGGCTGGCGGTGCTGCGCGCGGACGGCTATCACGTGGCGGCCTCGCCGCTGATCACCGTGACCGGCATCGCCTCCGCGCTGCTGGCGCCGTTCGGCTCGCACGGCATCAACCTCGCCGCGATCACCGCGGCGATCTGCACCGGCGCGCAGGCCGACCCCGACCGCAACCGCCGCTACACGGCGGCCGTGGTCTGCGGCATCGGCTACCTGGTGGCGGGGCTGCTGGCCGCCAGCATCGCGGCGCTGTTCGCCGCCTTTCCCAAGGCGCTGGTGGTGGCGGTGGCCGCCTTCGCCCTGCTCGGCTCCATCGCCAGCGGGCTGACCACGGCCATGCAGACCCCGGCCGAACGCGACGCGGCCCTGCTGACCTTCATGATCACCGCCTCCGGCATGACCCTGGCCGGGGTGGGCTCGGCCTTCTGGGGCGTGGTGGGCGGCATGCTGGCGCTGGTGGTGCTGCGCCCGCGCGCGGCGCCCGCGGGCGGCTGAGTCGTTACAACAGCAGGAAACCGATGTCGGCGGCGCCGATGCCCGACAGCGGCGCGCCCTTGCGGCGCTGGAAGAGAATGTGCTGCAGCACGCGGTCGCGGTGCTCGGCGAAGACGGTGGGATCGAAACGCAGCGCGGTCAGCGCATAGTGCTCGGCCAGCAGCTTGTAGACCCGGTGGCGCACCATCAGCATCTCGCTCTCGGCGCGCAGCCGGCTGACCTCGCCGGCGTTGTCCTCCTCGAGCTGCCGCATGCCCACCACCACGCGCGCATGCATGCCGCGGTAGCGGTCCAGCTCGGCATGCGCCTTGCGCAGCTCCTCGCGCAGCGCGCGGACCTCCTGCTGCAGGCGCAGGTTGTGCTGCACGCCGCGCTGGATGCGGGACGCTTCCTCCAGCGCGACATCCGCCGCCGCGATCGTGTTCTGCCAGACCGCCTGCCCCGCCGCCACGCCATCCCCTTGCGGCCAGACGGTCTGCAACTCCTCGTCGCCTTTCATGGCGCTCCCCCTAGAGACTTCCCAACAACTCGCCCGCCGCCGGCTTTGTCATGCTGCCGGCTGGTTCGGGCACTACCGCGACCTGCAAGCCCTCTGAGGGGGTTTATCAGCGATTGAAGGCCGCAAGCCATCGTCAAACAACCACCCAAAAGAGGGGTATCAAAAACCCGGCACGCGTACCTGCCCTCGCCCTGCCGCCGGCCGGCGCGCGCCGCGCGTGTGGGAAAATACGCACCCGGCGTGCAGCCAATGCAGGAAACCCGACCGATGAACAGCTACGCCCTCCTGGCCCTCGCCATCATGGCCGAAGTCATTGCCACCAGCAGCCTCAAGGCCTCCGAGAACTTCACCCGCCTGTGGCCCAGCCTGCTGGTGGTGGCCGGCTACGTCGCCGCCTTCGTCCTGCTGATGCAGGTCATGAAGACCGTGCCGGTCGGCATCGCCTACGCCATCTGGTGCGGCGCCGGCATCGTGCTGGTCACGCTGATCGCCAGCGTGCTGTACCGGCAGATCCCCGACCTCGCCGCGTGGCTCGGCATCGGCCTGATCGTGGCGGGGGTGGCGGTGATCCAGTTGTTTTCGAAGACGGGGGCGCATTGAGCGGCGCGCGGGCTTGAATCGGTGGCATCCCCGCGGACCGCGTAGAACCAGCGTTGCGCTGGTCCCGCCGACAGGAATCGAACCTGTATCTAGCGCTTAGGAGGCGCTCGTTCTATCCATTGAACTACGGCGAGCGGATAGACCCCGCGGAAGCAAGCGCGGCGCCTGGACGGCGCCGCTCCGGGAGCAGGCCCGGAGTATATCAAAAACCGCACGGCGCAAGACGGGCGCGGCGTGGCGAAATGCGCGCCCGGAAACGAAAAAGCCCGCCAGTCTGCTGGCGGGCCGGTTGCGGACGGTCCGGACCTTCCTGGTCACATCGGCGTTATCCCGGCAAACAGTCGTGCACGCAGGATCCCCATGATTCCGCCCATGACGCGGACGTCCCTCCGGACCACCCGGAGAGGCGAAGGGATACTGGCAGTGACGCCGACTGCCGCGATACCAGCGGCGAGCAGCGCTTAAAGCAAGCGCCGCGGAAGGTCAGCGGTATGCTCGAGTCCGCTACCTTGCCGGGCTTCGGTGTGCCCGACGGATTCAGTATAGGCAGGCGACCGGCGGATGCAACTTCCCGGCGTGCGCGGCCGTACTCCGGCGGAAGTGCCACGCGGCGCACCCGGCGCGCGCCGTCCACAGGGACGATTCCTATCGCAGCGCAACAAACTACTTTTCTTTCTGCTATAATCCGCGCCGTGAGTTCGCACTGTGAGTTGTGCAACCAGCCCGCCGCACCATCCGGCAGGCGATACGCCCCCCTCTCAAGCTCTGCTCCCCGGTCCGCCGGCTGGCCTGTTCCGAATGGCCAAGTGGTGATACCCGACAGAACGCATTTCTCACCGACGTCGCCTCGTCTCCGATCCTGTTGAACAGCTTATCTGAAGCTGTTTGCCTGCCAGGGATTGCGCGCCCGGCCTTGTGCCGATGCCGCCCTGCCTGCCGCCGTACTGTCAGCTGTGTCTGTCGTAACGGCCTCACCGATTGGCGCCGAAGCCTTTTTTAAGACTTTGCACTGCGCCCGCCCCTGTCCGCTCGTTCGGCATGGGGTGCCATGCATATACGTAAAACCACGACATGACCCAGCACGACATTCGTGCGGAGCACGATTTTGCCTCCGCCGCCGACGCATCGACCGAAACCGCAGCCGTCGCCGCCATCGCCACGCCCGCCGTCCAGGAACAAAGCCCGCTCGACAAGATCGACGCCATGCTCAATCCGGCAGCCGCGGCCGCTGCGCCCGCGATCGCCGCCGACAACGGTTTCGCCAAGCTCGGCCTGGATGAAGCCATCCTGCGCGCCCTGGCCGAACTGAACTACACCGTCCCGACCCCGGTCCAGTCGCAGGCGATTCCCGCCTTCCTGGCAGGCCGCGACCTGCTGGTTTCCAGCCAGACCGGCTCGGGCAAGACCGGCGCCTTCATGCTGCCGGCGATCCAGCGCATCAGCGTCAAGCCCAGCCCGAACCGCCCGCGCGCCGACGAGCCCATCAAGCGCATGAAGGGCAAGCGTCCGCGCCCGTCGCCGGCGCAGCCCGCGCTGCTGGTGCTCACGCCCACGCGCGAACTGGCGCTGCAAGTGACCGAAGCCGCCGCCAAGTACGGCCGCCACCTGCGCCGCATCGTCTGCGCCAGCATCCTGGGCGGCATGCCCTACCCGAAGCAGCTCGCCGCGCTGTCGAAGATGCCGGACATCCTGGTGGCCACGCCGGGCCGCCTGCTCGACCACATCGAAGCCGGCCGCATCGACCTGTCCGCGCTGGACATGCTGGTGTTCGACGAAGCCGACCGCATGCTCGACATGGGCTTTGCCGATGACATCGACGCCATCGTCGCCGCCACCCCGGCCAGCCGCCAGACGCTGATGTTCTCGGCCACGCTGGACGGCCGCATCGCCCAGCTCGCCTCGCGCCAGCTGCGCGACCCGCAGCGCATCGAGATCGCCGCCGTGCGCGCCGACCAGAGCAATATCGAACAGCGCCTGCACTTCACCGACGACATGTCGCACAAGGAAAAGCTGCTCGACCACCTGCTGCGCGACGTCAGCCTCAAGCAGGCGATCGTCTTCACCGCCACCAAGCGCGACGCCGATTCGCTGGCCGAGCGCCTGTCGGACACCGGCTTCGCGGCCGGCGCGCTGCACGGCGACATGACCCAGGGCGCGCGCAACCGCACGCTCACCTCGCTGCGCCGCGGCAACCTGCGCATCCTGGTGGCCACCGACGTGGCCGCGCGCGGCATCGACGTGCCAGACATCACCCACGTGGTCAACTTCGACCTGCCCAAGCAGGCCGAGGACTACGTGCACCGCATCGGCCGCACCGGCCGCGCGGGCCGCTCGGGCGTCGCCATCAACCTGGTGAACCACGGCGACATGTTCCAGTGGAAGCGCATCGAGCGCTTCACCAACAACCGCATCGACGCTTCGGTGATCGAAGGCCTGGAGCCGCGCCGCTCGCCCAAGCCGCGCACCGGCTTCGGCGGCAAGCCGGGCGGTGACCGCGGCGGCTACCGTGGCAACAGCAACGGCGGCGGCTACCGTGGCGGCGACAACCGCACCTTCGGCGACCGCAAGTTCGGCGGCGGCGAAAGCCGCGGCTACGGCAACCGCGACGGCGCACCGCGTCCGGCCGGCGACCGCCCGTTCGGCGACCGCGACGGCAACCGCGGCTTCGGCGACCGCGGCGGCTTCGGCTACCGTGGCCAGAGCAACGGCAACACCGGCGGCAATGGTGGCAACGGCGGCGGCAATGGCGGCCAGCGCAGCTTCGGCAACAACGAAGGCGGCTACCGCGGCGGCGACAACCGTGGCTTCGGCAACCGTGACGGCGCGGCCCCGCGCAGCTTCGGCGGCGGCGCCCCGGCCGGCAACGGCGGCGGCTACCGCGGCGGCGAAAGCCGCGGCTTCGGCAACCGCGAGGGCGCGGCGCGCAGCTTCGGCGACGGCAACCGCGATGGCAACCGCGGCGGCTTCGGCGGCCAGCGCAGCGGCAACGGCGGCCGTTCGCGTTTTGAGCGTTGATTCCGAGCGCTGATTTAGCGCGCTGATCGCAGGAAGGGGGCCGCTTGCACGCGGTCCCCTTCCCGCAAAAGAAAACGGCACCCGCGGGTGCCGTTTTCTTTTGCGCGCCGCGCCGGAGGATCTAGATCGGGCAGCTACGGAAGCCGACGAAGGCGAGATCGTCCTCGGGCAGCAGCGCCAGCCGCGCGCGCGCGTGATGCTGCCGCGCCGGGCTGGCGAACGAGGCGCCGCGCACCGCCTGGTGCGTGGCGAAGCTGGCGGCGAAATCCGCGTCGCCGGGGCCCGCCTCGAACCCGGCGTAGGGCTCGTAGGGCGTGGCCGTCCACTCGCGCACCATGCCCCAGCGCAGCCCGCCGCGGTTCTGCGCGGCGGCCAGCTCCCACTCCGACTCCTGCGGCAGGCGCCGGCCGGCCCAGGCGCACCACGCCTGCGCCTCGAACAGGCTGACGTGGCGCACCGCCTCGTCCGGGTTGAGCGTGCGCAGGCTGCCGAAGCGCAGCGCCATCCAGGTCCGCGATTCCGGGTGGCGCGCCCAGTAGCGCGGCGCCGAGCGCTCCTGCGCCATCAGCCAGCGGCGGCCCGCCGGCGTCCACCACTGGGCGCGCTCGTAGCCGGCATCCTCGACGAACTCGAGGAACTGCGCGTTGCTGACCGGCGCGGCGTCCATCTCGAAGGCGGGCACGTAGGTGGACTGCGGCGGCAGTTCGTCGGGCAGCGCGAAGCCGTCCGGCTCGGCCCAGCCCTGCACGAAGCGCCCGCCGGGAAACTGCAGCGTGCCGCCGTGCGGCACCGACAGCGAAGGCAGCGCCACCGCGGGCTCCGCCGGCGCCACGCCGAGCGCCTGCAGCAAGGCGGCGATGGCCTCGCCCTGGCGGTCTTCGTGGAACAGCGCGCGGCGCCAGGCGTAGAGCGTGGCGTCGCTGTCGTCGGGCAGCACCGCGAGGCGGCGCAGCGCGGCATCGAGCACGTCGGCGGCATAGCGCTTGACCACCGCCACGTCGGGCAGCGCGGCTTCCCAGCGCGCCTCGGGGCCGATGCGCTCGGGATCGAACCACGCATCGGCGCCGTCCAGCAGCGAGGGCGCGCCGGCCACCTGCAGCGGCAGCCCGCCGTGCTCGCGCACGCGCACATCGCGCAGGCACCACCATTCGGCATGCCAGGCGACATGGCCCAGGGTCCACAACGGCGGATCGGCGAACGCCTCGCGCGGCACCTCCCAGCCCCGGCGGGTCTGGCCGAAGGCGGCGAGCCAGGCCAGCGTGCGGCTGCGCGCATCCACCAGCGCCTGCGCCAGGCCTTCGCGCGGCAGCCGGCGGGCGTCGGCCCAGGCCGTCTTGCCGCCGTTGAAATGCAGATCGGGAAGCATGGAAAAGCCGCTCATCGCAAACCCTGCCGGTGTGTGGGATCAGCCACGGTTGCACGGCCTCCGCGCGGGCGGCGCGCGCCTGCCCGGCGCGCCGCTCCGCTGCCGGAGGGGGACGCGGGCATTATGACACCCGCGCGCCCGGTACCCGGCACGGCTCAGGCGCGCGCGTGGAACACCGCGAACCAGCCGCGCGGGTCGGTCCACCAGACCGGATCGTGGAAGCCGGCGTCCCGCAGCAGCTCGGCGAAACCATGCGGGTGGTACTTGTAGGAATCCTCGGTGTGGATCGCCTCGCCCGCGCGGAACGCGCGGCTGCCTTCGGCCCAGCGCACCGTGACGTCGCGCTCGGCGCGCAGGTGCATCTGGATGCGCGAGCCCGCGCGGTCGAAGCTGGCGGCATGGCGCCAGTCCTCGAGCGCGAAGTCGCTGCCGACGATGCGGTTCAGGTTGCGCAGCACGTTGCGGTTGAACGCGGCGGTCACGCCCAGCGCGTCGTCGTAGGCGGCCACCAGCGCGGGCTCGTCCTTGAGCAGGTCCACGCCGATCAGCACGCCGTCGCCGCGGCCCGCGGCCGCGTGCAGCCGCTGCAGCAGGGCCCGCGCCTGGGCCGGCGCGAAGTTGCCGATGCTGGAGCCGGGGTAGAAGAACAGCCGGCGCCCGTGCCTGACCTCGGGCGGCAGGTCCAGCGGCGCGCACAGGTCGGCGCCCAGGCCCAGCATGGGAATCTGCGGATGCTGCTGCTGCAGGCAGAACAGGGTGCCGCGCAGGAACTCCACCGAGATGTCGAGCGCGACGTACTGCGAAGGCTGCAGACTGCCGAACAGTCGCGCCGCCTTCTGGCAGTTGCCGGCACCGAGGTCGATCAGCACGCTGCCGCTGCCGGCGCGCGCCGCCATCGCCGGCGCGAAGGCGGCAAAGACCGCGGCTTCGGTGCGGGTCGGGTAATACTCGGGCAGGTCGGTGATGGCCTCGAACAGGCGCGAGCCGAGCACGTCGTAGAAGAACTTGGGGCTGATGCTGGCGGCCTCGGCCAGCAGGCCGCGCGTGATCTCGCCGCGCAGCGCGCCGTTGTCTTCGTGGTACTGCTGGATGAAGTCCAGGCGCGGCACCGGATTGGACAGGGCGATGCCGTGGGCGGCGGCTTGGCTGCCGTTGGGTCTCAAGGATGCGTTGGGGGTGCGCTTGGCCTGCGGGTGATCGTGTCGTGGATGCAGCGGGGTCGGGACAGCCGGCATGACGTTTCCTTATTGGTCTGTGGGCGATGCGTAAAACCCCCGGCCCGCACGTCACGGCATGCGCGGGACCGGCATGGAACGCGCCTCCGGTGACGTCTGGGGCGCATCGGCCGATGCCGGTCTTCTAGGATAGGACGCAAACCGCGGCCGGCGGCGTAAAAATGCCCGGGCCGCGGGCCGCCGCGCCCGCATGTGCGCCGGCGCGCATATTTATTTACCGCACGGCCATCCGGGCTTCGTTTATAATCCGCGTCAGCGTATCGCCAAGGGGGCAGCCCCACGGCGGCACGTCCCTCAAAGGGGAGTAGCTCCGGGGCCCAGCCCTTAGCACAATCGTCATTCCGAGACCTGTCCCCGACAGCCTCCGGTTGTGCTGACCGCCAACGCAAATCGATGCACAATGGCGGTCGAGCAAGACCTTTGCAACCTGGTTTCATGGTTTGCAAAGGCGCCCCCAAAGCTCCCGAACTTCATGTCTCCAGGCGAACCCTGCGCAAGCGCAACCTTTGCTTACGGCTATTCGTTTTTCGAGGAGAGTTCATGGAATGGTTCACCGATCTGTTCACGATGCAGTTCCTGACGGCGCTGCTGTCCATCGTCGTCATTGACCTGGTGCTCGCGGGCGACAACGCCATCGTGATCGCGCTGGCGGCGCGCAACCTGCCGTCCCACCTGCAGAAAAAGGCCATCATCTGGGGGACCGTCGGCGCGGTGGTGGTGCGCTCGGCGATGACCATCGGCGTGGTCTGGCTGCTCAAGATTCCCGGCCTGCTGCTGATCGGCGGCCTGGCCCTGGTGTGGATCGCCTACCGGCTGCTGTCCGACGACGGCGACGGCGACGAACACGGCGCCGGCGCCACCACGCTGGTGGGCGCCATGAAGACCATCATCATCGCCGACGCGGTGATGGGCGTGGACAACGTGCTGGCCGTGGCCGGCGCCGCGCACGGCAGCTTCCTGCTGGTGGTGCTGGGCCTGCTGATCAGCATCCCGATCGTGGTGTGGGGCTCGAGCCTGGTGCTCAAGCTGATGAGCCGCTTCCCCGCGATCATCTACGCGGGCGCCGGCGTGCTGGCCTTCACCGCGGTCAAGATGATCGTCAGCGAACCGCTGGTCAAGGCCTTCTTCGACGCCAACGCGGTGGTCTACTACGGCCTGTTCGTGCTGATCATCGGCGGCGTGCTGGGCGCGGGCTACCTCAAGCAGAAGCGCCGCGCGCCCGAGACGGCGCACCAGTGACGGCACGCGCGCGCCACCCCGGGTGACACCGGGCGGCGCCGGACGACACAGACGGGGAACGGGCCGCCACGAGGCGGCCCGTTCTCTTGCTTTGCGATAAAATGCCAACCCTCCGGCTGCCGCGCGCGTCCCGCCGCGCGGATGGCCGTTCCACGCGGAATGCCGCTGCCGCATCACTTTCCCCAACACCCGCGCCGATGAAACAGTACCTCGACTTCATGCGCCATGTGCAAGAGCATGGCACCGAAAAGGCCGACCGCACCGGCACCGGCACGCGCTCCGTGTTCGGCTACCAGATGCGCTTCGACCTGCGCGAAGGCTTTCCGGTGGTGACCACCAAGAAGCTGCACATCAAGTCGATCGTCCACGAGCTGCTGTGGTTCCTGCAGGGCTCGACCAACATCAAGTACCTGAAGGACAACGGCGTCAGCATCTGGGACGAGTGGGCCGACGAGAACGGCGAGCTGGGCCCGGTCTACGGCTCGCAGTGGCGCGCGTGGCCCACGCCGGACGGCCGCCACGTCGACCAGATCAGCGACCTGATCGCGCAGATCCGCAGCAACCCCGATTCGCGCCGGCTGATCGTGTCGGCCTGGAACGTGGGCGAGATCCCGCAGATGAAGCTGCCGCCGTGCCACGCGTTCTTCCAGTTCTACGTGGCCGAGGGCCGCCTGTCGTGCCAGCTCTACCAGCGCAGCGCCGACATCTTCCTCGGCGTGCCGTTCAACATCGCCAGCTACGCGCTGCTGACGCACATGATCGCGCAGCAGACCGGGCTGGACGTGGGCGACTTCGTCTGGACCGGCGGCGACTGCCATATCTACAGCAACCACGCCGAGCAGGTGCGCACCCAGCTCGCGCGCGCGCCGATGGCGCTGCCGCGGCTGAAGATCCTGCGCAAGCCCGACAGCATCTTCGGCTACAAGTACGAGGACTTCGCGCTGGACGGCTACGAGTCGCACCCGGCCATCAAGGCGCCGGTGGCCGTATGACGCTGCTGACGCTGATCGTGGCCAAGGCCCGCAACAACGTGATCGGCCGCGACAACGCGCTGCCGTGGCGCCTGCCCGAGGACCTCGCGCACTTCAAGCGCGCCACGATGGGCGCGCCCATCATCATGGGCCGCAAGACGTGGGAGTCGATCGGCAGGCCGCTGCCGGGCCGCCGCAACATCGTGGTGAGCCGCAACCGCGACCTGCGCATCGACGGCTGCGACGTGGCGGGCTCGCTCGAAGAAGCCCAGCGGCTGTGCGTAGGCGCCGCGCAGGTGTTCCTGATCGGCGGCGCGCAGTTGTACGCCGAGGCGCTGCCCAGCGCCGACCGGCTGGTGGTGACGGAGATCGACGCGGACGTCGAGGGCGACGCGCACTTCCCGCCGATCGACCCGCGCCGGTGGCTGGCCACCAGCCGCGAGACGCACCGCTCCGAGGCCAACGGCTTCGACTACGCGTTCGTGACCTACGAGCGCCCGCCGTCCGGCGAAGAATAGGAAACCAACAGGAAACCGGCAGCCGGAAACGAAAAAACCGCGCGGCGGCCCTGGCAACAGGCCGCCGCGCGGTCGTTTGAAGCACCCCGGCTCAGTTGCCGGCGATGGTCATCTGCTCGATCAGGATCGAGCCGGTTTCCTTGGTGCCGCGCACCAGCGCGTCGGCGCCGACGGCGACGATCTGCCTGAACATCTCGGCCATGCTGCCGGCGATCGTGATCTCCTCCACCGGGAACTGGATCACGCCGTTTTCCACCCAGTAGCCCGAGGCGCCGCGCGAGTAGTCGCCGGTGACGTAGTTCACGCCCTGCCCCATCAGCTCCGTGACCAGCAGGCCGGTGCCGAGCTTGCGCAGCATGCCGGCGAAATCGTCCGCGGGCGTGGTCAGCTTGCTCGACAGCGTCAGGTTGTGCGAGCCGCCGGCGTTGCCGGTGGTCTTCATTCCCAGCTTGCGCGCCGAATAGGTGGACAGGAAATAGCCTTCCACCACGCCGCCGCGCACCACGTCGCGCGCGTGGGTGCGCACGCCTTCCTCGTCGAACGGCGCGCTGCCCATCGCGCCGGGCAGGTGCGGCTGCTCGTGGATGTGGATGTGCGGGGCGAACACGGCCTTGCCGAGCGTGTCGTGGAGGAAGGTGGACTTGCGGTACAGCGCGCCGCCCGACACCGCCTGCACGAAGGCGCCGAGCAGGCCGGCGGCCAGCGGCGCCTCGAACAGCACCGGGCAGCGCCGCGTGGAGAGCTTGCGCGAGTTCAGGCGGGCCAGCGCGCGCTCGGCGGCGTAGCGGCCGATGTCCTCGGGCGCGGCCAGCGCGCCGGGCGCGCGCTTGGACGAGTACCAGTCGTCGCGCTGCATGCCGCTGCCGGTGCCGGCGATGGGCGCGCACGAGATGAAGTGGCGCGAGTACGGGTAGCCGCCCATGAAGCCGCGCGAGGTGGCCAGCACGAACTGCGAATGCTGCGCCGACACGCTGGCGCCGTCGCTGTTGCGGATGCGCGGCGAGACCGCGAACGCGGCCGCCTCGGCCCGGCACGCCAGTTCGATGGCCTGCGCCGCGTCGATGTCCCACGGGTGGAACAGGTCGAGGTCGCGCGGGTTGCGCTCGAGCAGCTCTTCCTCGGCCAGCCCGGCGCAATCGTCCTCGGCCGTGAAGCGGGCGATGTTGTAGGCGGCCTCGGCGGTGGCGCGCAGCGCCGCCGGCGAGAAATCCGAGGTGCTGGCATTGCCGCGCCGCTTGCCGATCATCACCGTGACGCCGACCACCTTGTCGCGGTTCTGCTCGATGGTCTCGACCGCGCCCTTGCGCACGGTGACCGACAATCCGCTGCCTTCCGAGATCTCGGTGGCCGCGTCGGTGGCCCCCAGCTCGCGTGCCACCCGCAGCACATCGGCGGCCATCGCGCTGAGCTGGGCCTGGGTATAGGTGAAATGGGCGGTCTGGTCTGCGGATTGATCCATTGTGGGCGCGGTCATCAAAAGTCCAAACAAGAATCATAGCAAGATAAAATGCTCCCCATGACGCGAAACTCCCGCACCTCCCCCCGGAATGCCTCCGGCTTCCCCGGCCAGTTCGCCCCCGAACCGGACGAAGACGACCTGCCCAAGAGCAAGTCGCAGAAAAAACGCGACATGCTCGCCCTGCAGGACCTCGGCGTTGAGCTCGAAGCGCTGCCCCGCGACCGCCTGGCGCGCGTGCCCATGCCCGAAGCGCTGGCCGACGCCATCCGCGACGCGCGCCGCATCACCAACCACGAAGGCAAGCGCCGCCAGATGCAGTTCGTCGGCAAGGTCATGCGCAAGCTCGACGACGCCGAGGTGGAAGCCATCCAGCGCGTGCTGGAGGCCTTCAAGGGCGCCAGCAAGGCCGAGACGGCCCGGCTGCACCTGGTCGAGCGCTGGCGCGAGCTGCTGCTGGCCGACGACGCCGCGCTGACGAAATTCCTCGCCGAGCACCCCGCCACCGACGTGCAGGCGCTGCGCAACATCATCCGCAATGCCCGCAAGGAACGCGAGATGAACAAGCCGCCGCGCTATTTCCGCGAGCTGTTCCAGGCCGTCAAGAATGTGCTGGACGGCACCCGCGCCGCCGCCGGCGAGGACGAGGCGGCCGACGCCGGCGCCCACGACGCCGCCGACGCCAACGACGACTGATGCCGCAACCGACCACCCCGGAGCCGACATGACCCAGCCCGCGACCACCCATCCCATTGCCCGCAAGCATCCGGACGAGCTGCTGGTCGGCCTGGTCTCGATCTCCGACCGCGCCTCGGCCGGCACCTACCAGGACGAAGGCATCCCGGCGCTGCGCGACTGGTTCGGGCGCGCCCTGACCTCGCCCTGGCAGACCGTCGAGCGGCTGATCCCGGACGAGCAGCCGCTGATCTCGCGCACGCTCATCGAGCTGGTAGACGTGGCCGGCTGCGACCTGGTGCTGACCACCGGCGGCACCGGCCCGTCGCGCCGCGACGTCACGCCGGAGGCCACGCTGGCGGTGGGCACCAAGGAAATGCCGGGCTTCGGCGAGCAGATGCGCCAGATCAGCCTGCATTTCGTGCCGACCGCGATCCTCTCGCGCCAGGTGGCGGTGATCCGCGAGACCGCCAGCCGCGCCGCGCTGATCGTCAACCTGCCGGGCCAGCCGCGCGCCATCCGCGAGACGCTCGAAGGCCTGCGCGGCGAGGACGGCAAGACCATCGTGCAGGGCATCTTTGCCGCGATCCCCTATTGCGTGGACCTGATCGGCGGGCCGTACATCGAGACCGATGCGGCGGTGGCGCCGTCATGGCGCCCCAAGAACGCCGTGCGCGCCAAACCCACGGCCTGATACACGCGGCCTGATGCGCGCGGTCTGAAGCGACACTGCCCCGGCCTCAGCGCAGGCCGAGGTAAAGCCCCAGCGGCACGAACACCACCGCGCCGATATTGCCGAGCAGCACGATCGAGGCCACCTGGTCGGGCTCCTGGCGGAAATGGTCCGCCACCAGGAAATTGAGCACCGCCGGCGGCAGCGAGGCGAACACGAACAGCAGCCCGCGCTGCAGCTGGCTCAGCGGCACCACCTGCACCAGCAGCAGCGCGCAGGCGATGCCCGTGAGCGGGCACACCGCGGCGCCGATCACGCCCATGCTCCAGTTGCGCAGGCTCACGTCCTTCATGCGCACGCCCAGCGCGAACAGCATCAGCGGCACGGTGGCGTCGCCCAGCAGCTTGACCGACTCCAGCACCGGCTCTGGCAGCGCGAACCACGGCCGCGCCAGCGACAGCCCCACGCCGGCCACGGTGGCCAGCACCATCGGGTTGCGCGCGATCTGCGCGATCCGCGCGTGGCGGTTGACGATCTTCATGCCGATGGTGAAGTGCATCAGGTTGGACGCCGCGAACAGCGCCACCGCCGGCGCCAGCCCCACCGGCCCGAACGCGAACACCGACAGCGGCAGGCCCATGTTGCCGGAGTTGTTGAACATCATCGGCGGCACGAAGGTGCGCGGGTCCACCCGCATCGCGCGCGCGGCCAGCCACGCCAGCAGGCCCGAGCCCAGCACCACCGCCACCGCGCAGCCGAGCAGCGCGAGCTGGTCGGCCAGCACGAAGTCCTTGCTGACGAAGGCCGACACCACCAGCAGCGGCGCGATCACGTCGAGCGTGGCGCGGTTGATGCCCGCCATGTCGGGATGCGCGCGGCGCCCGTACAGCCAGCCCACCAGGATGATCAGGATGACGGGGGTGATGATCGAGACGATGCGCGCGAACATGGCTGGGCGATGAGTGGGCTGCGGGGGACCGCGGTAATGGAACGAGGCGCCCCGCGGGGCGCCTCGTGCGTGGCATGGAGCCGGCGTGTCAGGCGTGCCCGCGCGTCAGGCCGCGGGCGCCGCCGGGGCGGCGGGGGCTGCCGGCGCGTCGGCGGCGGCAGCGTCAGCGGCGGCCGGATGGCGGATGAAGTGCGTGCGGTAGTAGCGCAGCTCCTCCACCGACTCCAGGATGTCGGCCAGCGCCGTGTGCAGCTGGCGCTTGACGAAGCCCTTGTGGATGGCCGGCTCCCAGCGCTTGCACAATTCCTTGAGCGTCGACACGTCGAGGTTGCGATAGTGGAAGAATGCCTCCAGCTTGGGCATGTAGCGCGCCATGAAGCGGCGGTCCTGGCAGATCGAGTTGCCGCACATGGGCGACTTGCCGGCCGGCACCCAGCGCTTGAC
>Ga0255338_1000762_pt1 | contig 82030 bp, 69 predicted proteins | sample MeOH1_35cm_T4_19_FD_203715 | JGI IMG/M metagenome (GOLD analysis project Ga0255338, IMG submission 203715) | Sandy soil microbial communities from University of British Columbia, Vancouver, Canada - MeOH1_35cm_T4_195 | ecosystem: Engineered > Artificial ecosystem > Sand microcosm > Unclassified ... | reverse complement strand
TACGCGACCGTGACGGGCAGCGGAACGCCTACCATGACCATCACGGGCACGCTGGCCGAGGTCAACGCCTCGCTGGACACCACCGGTTTTCGGGGCAACCAGGACTTCAACGGCGACGTGACTCTGAGCATGACCACCAGCGACCTGGGCAACACTGGTGGCCCGGCGCTTACGGACAGCGACACCCTGACATTGACAGTGACCCCCGTCAACGACGCGCCCGTGAACACGGCGCCCGCGACGCTGTCGGCCACCGAGGATCAGGCGCTGCAGATACTCGGCCAGCAGTTCAGCATCACCGACGTGGACGCGGGAAGCGGCACGCTGGTGACGACGCTGGCGGTGCAGCATGGGGTTGTGACCGCGTTCGGCAAGTCCTCTGGACAGCAGTACGCCCAGGTCACGGGCAGCGGCACGGCGCTGGTGACGCTCACCGGCACGGCTGCCGAGATCAATGCCTCGCTGGCCCTCATCGCCTACTTGGCGCAGGCCAACTACAACGGCAGCGACACGCTGAGCATGACCACCAGCGACGGCGGCAACAGCGGCACGGGCGGTGCGCTCAGCGACACCGATACGGTGGCGATCACCGTCACGGCCGTCAACGACGCGCCCACCCTGACCGCTTTCGCAGCCGCATTGGATACCACTCCCGCTAACACTGAAGTGCAGATCACGTTTGCTGAGTTCCAGGCACAGGGCACCGAGGCCGATGTGGACGGCACGGTGACTGCGTTTGTGGTCAAGGCAGTGAGCACCGGAACATTGAAAATTGGCACCAGTGCAGGCACCGCCACGGCATGGGCTGCAGAAACCAACGACACGGTGGATGTGACGCGCCAAGCGTATTGGACGCCGGCGACCAATGCGAGCGGCACGCTGAATGCCTTCACCGCGGTGGCCAAGGACGATCGTGGCGCCGAATCCGCTACGCCGGTTCAGGCACAAGTGGCCGTCACTGCGGTCAACAGTGCACCAATCGTCACTCCTGCAACAGTGCCCGGGGGCATTTTCTCGATCAACTTTACCGCAACCGATGCCGACGATGACCCACTTTCGGCCAAGGTCGGAGACACGGTGGTCTCACTTGGGGCCGTAAATAACGGTTCTCCGTCGACTTTGACTGCAGCCGAGCAGATCACGGCGCTCCAAGGTGAACTGGGCATTACGGACGGGACTGTGACGACGAATGCCTCCTTGTATCTTGCTCTCGGGTCGAGTACCACGGACTTCTTGGCCGCCACTGGGGCCAACAACGCGGCACTTTACGGCTTTGGCGGAGATGACAATCTCACCGGCGGCTCCGGAAATGACGTGCTGGCGGGGGGGGCGGGCAACGATACCCTGACTGGCGGCGCTGGCAACGATCGGTTCTATGTCCAGGCGGATACCGATTCAATCACTGACCTGGGCGGCTCCGATAATTTCGTAGTGACGTTTTCCGCTGGCGCAACGGCCAACATCACGGTCACATCCGCATTCACGGCAAGTTCGGGAACGATCAACGGGGGCACGGCAAACCTAACGACTGGCGGCTTTGCTGTCGATCTGTCGGCTACCGAGCATTTTGGTACGTTCATTGGTTACAACGTTACCAACTCCGGCGCCGCCACGACCCTGACGGGCAGTGGTGGCAACGATGCGCTGACTGGTGGCACCGGGAATGACACATTGAATGGCGGTGGCGGCAACGACACCTTGGCAGGCGGCGGCGGCAACGACACCTTGACGGGCGGAGCGGGGATCGACCGGTTCAATGTAGATGCGGGTGTCGATTCGATCGCCGACCTGGGTGGCTCCGATATCTTGGTGGTGAGCAGTGGGGCCCTCGCTATTGCCACGGTCACATCCGACTTCACGGCAACTTCCGCAACGACCAATGCTGGAGCGGCCCAACTCGAGACAAGCGGCCTTCGGGTCGACCTGTGGGGGGCCACGCTGTCGGGCTCGAAGGGCTACGTCGTCGTCAACGAGGGCGCCGCTACGACCCTGACGGGTAGTGGTGGCAACGATAATTTGACCGGCGGATTTTCCGCCGACACGCTGAACGGCGGTACAGGCGGAGACGTGATGGCCGGCAGGGCTGGTGCTGATGAATTCAGTATCCACAGCCGTGACGAATCGTTCGTCGTAGGTGATAACGCAAACTTTGGCGCCAACATCGATGGGATCAGTGACTTTCTGTCAGGTACCGACAAGCTCGACCTGAGCGGGTTTTTGACAGGCGCGGGCGCACTCACGGTCGCTAAAGACGGCAACGCCAACCTCAACGCGCAGACTCAGGCTTTCAATACGGACTTCACGACCACGATGACTGCTGCCATTGCTGCTCTCGGGGTCAACTCATTCGCTAATGCCAATGACGCGATCGTCCTCACCATAACCGGCGTCAATGCAGGCGTGTATGTAGTTCAGAATATCGTCAACTCGGGCTTTTCTGCTGCGGATGATCTCGTCGTCAAGCTGATTGGTGCGTCGAGCACCACGTTGACGGTGGCAGATTTCATCTAACATCAGAGCACCTGCTGCCCTGCCGTGGCCAACTTCACCTAACCGTCATCGGCGGTACCACCGTTGCCCAGGGCCTGCTGGGCCACAGCGACACGTGAGATGATCTACACGCACGTCTCAAGGTGGCAGCCGGCGCCATGCCCAGCCCCGCTGGGACTGACTACTCGCGGCGTGACGGAGTGCGATCGGGCAATCGCCTGATCAAGAGCACAATGCCGGGAGGAAAACGAAATCTCGCTCCTCCAAACCGGCCGGTCATGGCGGACTCCTCCTGGCCGGAAGGAGGCGTTACACCTTTGGAAAGCGCTTATGCAGTACCTTGCGCCTGCGTGCCGCCGGTCAGCGCGGCCAGTTCCTGCTCACTGAAGCCTGCCGCTCGCCGTGCGTCGAGGTTGAACGGGCCTCGTGGGCGCGGTGCCCCGAAGCGCTGAGCAAGTTCGGCAAATTCAGTTACTGGGTCAAGGCCTCGTTCATCGCACACACGTCCGTACCACTTGTTCCCAATCCAAACGTGCCCGATCTCGTCGCGAAGAATGATGTCGAGGATTTCGCCGCCCCGGGTGTCGCCGGCGCGGATCAACTTGGCCTTCACGGCCGGCGACGCGTCGAGTCCTCGTGCTTCGAGCGTCCGCGGGACCAGCGCCAGTCGGGCGAGCAAGTCACCTCGAGTCTTCTCGGCCATTTCCCACAGCCCGTTGTGCGCAGGGAAATCTCCGTAGTCGAAGCCGATTGACTGAAGGTGGGCCCGCAGCAACTGAAAGTGCATCGCTTCCTCACGGGCCACGGTAATCCAGTCTCGGTAGAACTCCTCCGGCAGCCCATCAAAGCGCCACACGATGTCCGCCGCCAAATCGATCGCGTTCAGTTCGATGTGGGCAAGCGCATGGATCAGCGCCGCGCGACCAGCAACGGTGCCGAGCGATCGGTGTTTCAAGGACGTGTGGGGCACCAGAATTGGACGCTCGGGTCGCCCCGGCACTCCTTGCGGCTCATCCAACCGCTGGCTCGCGCCGCATTCGCCCGCCGGAGACAATTCAAGCGCGCGCGCTGCTTTGCTTGGCGCGTCGCGATCGAGAAGCACTTCGAGGGCTTGCTGCCTGAGCGTTTTCATGGAATCAGGGATCCTCATTGCGCAATGCGAGATGAAATCGACTGACCTGCGTTCTTGATCGCGTTGAATTCGATGTGCGCGATGGCGTGCAGCAGCGCGGCCAGGCCCTCGGGCTTGAAGGGCGAGCGGCGAGGAACCTTGGCGGGGTGAATGAGCTCGGGCTTGGCGGGCCGGCCGGGAAGACCGACGGGTTCGGCCGGCGCTTGCGCCGCGATTTCGAGCGATGCGCACTGCGCCAACAGTTCGCGCGCTTGCGCCACTTTCAGAGCGGGATCCGCGGTGCAGAGGGCCTGCAACGCCCTTTGGCGGAGTTCCATCCCTACAATTCTAGGTTTGAAGTGAAAATGAGCTCATGGCCATCTACGAACTCAACGGAAAATCCCCCCAACTCGGCGAAGGCGCCTGGATAGCGGACACCGCGCAGGTGATCGGCACCGTGGAATTGGGGCCCGACGCGAGCGTCTGGTTCGGCGCGGTGATCCGCGGTGACACGGAGACCATCCGCATCGGCCGCAATACCAACATCCAGGACCTGTCGGTGCTGCACGCCGACATCGGCAAGCCGCTCACGATCGGCGACAACGTAACCGTCGGCCACCAGGTGATGCTGCATGGCTGCACCATCGGTGACGGTTCGCTGATTGGCATCCAGTCGGTGATCCTGAACGGCGCGAAGATCGGTCGCAACTGCATCGTGGGCGCAGGAAGCGTGGTGACGGAAAACAAGGAGTTCCCAGACAACTCGCTGATCATCGGCAGCCCCGCCAAGGTGGTGCGCCGGCTGGACGACGCGGTCGCCGCCGGACTGCCGGAACATGCCGCCGGCTACGTCGCCAATTCGCGCCGGTTCGCCAAGGGCCTGAAGAAGATCGGCTAAGGCGGACCCATTGAGCGAATTGCACAAATTTATCTTCGATGGGCTGCCCGTGCGCGGCAGCATCGTTCGGCTCACTGATGCATGGACCGAGATACTCGCCAGGCGGCAGGCCAATACGGCGACGGGCGCATGGGCGCCTCCCGTGGCCGAACTGCTGGGTGAAATGGCCGCCGCCGGTGCGCTGATGCAATCCAACATCAAGTTCAACGGCGCGCTCGTGTTGCAGATCTTTGGCGACGGGCCGGTCAAGGTCGCGGTGGCCGAGGTGCAGCACGACCTGAGCTTGCGTGCCACGGCCAAGGTGGTCGGCGAGGTCAACGCTGACGCCCGGCTGTCCGACATGGTCAACGCGGGCAACAAAGGCCGATGCGCGATCACGCTGGACCCAAAAGACAAGTTCCCCGGCCAGCAGCCCTACCAGGGCGTGGTGCCGCTGCACGGCGACCGCCGCGAGAAGCTAGAAAAGCTCAGCCAGGTGTTGGAGCACTACATGTTGCAATCCGAGCAGCTCGACACCACGCTGGTGCTGGCGGCCGATACCAAGGTGGCCGCAGGCTTGCTGATCCAGCGCTTGCCGCTGGAAGGCGAGGGCAACCTTGCCGGCAGCCTGGTGAGCCGGGCCAACGAGGACGAGATCGGCCTGAACGAGCACTACAACCGCATCGCCATCCTGGCAGCCAGCCTCAAGCGCGAGGAACTGCTGGAGCTCGACGTGGACACCATCCTGCGCCGCCTGTTCTGGGAGGAGAAGGTGCTGCGGTTCGAGCCGCAGACGCCACGCTTTGCCTGCACCTGCAGCCGCGAGCGGGTCGCGAACATGATCCGCAGCCTGGGCCTGCAGGAAGCGCAGGAAATCGTGGCCGAGCGCGGCGAGATCGATGTGGGCTGCGATTTTTGCGGTCAGCAATACCGGTTCGACGCCGTCGACGCGGCCCAGCTCTTCGCTGCGCCGGGCGACCAGCCGCCGGTGAGCCCGACGGTGCAGTAGCAGGCTCGGCGACGCTCAGCCCGCGCCGGGCTTGCCCACGACGCCGATGATCGAGCCGCCCACACTTTCCAGGCGCCGGCGCGCTTCGTCGGCGCCCACCGAGAGCTTCGACATCACGATGGCCGTCTTCACATGGCCGCCGGATTCCGCCAGCAGCCGGGACGCGTCCTCGCGCGTCACGCCGAGCGTGTCCATCAGGATGCGCTCGCCGCGGTCCTGCAGTTTCTGGCAGGTCACCTGCAGGTCCACCATAAGATTGCCGTAGACTTTTCCGGTCTTGATCATGGCGGCGGTACTGATGGTGTTCAGGACCATTTTGGTGGCGGTACCGGCCTTCATCCGCGTGGAGCCCGTGACCACCTCTGGCCCCACCAGCGGCGCGATCACGACATCGTGCGAGCGCAGGAGCTCCTCGGACGGATAGGTGCACAGCAGGAAGCCCGTCCGGGCGCCGCGCTCGCGTGCACGTGCAAGCGCGCCGTGCACATAGGGCGTAGTTCCGGAGGTCGCGATGCCCAGCACGAAATCGTCGGCGCCGACACGCTTGTCGTCTATGGCGGCAGCACCGTCCTGCGGATGGTCTTCCGCGCCCTCCTGCGAGCGAACCAGGGCGTCGAAGCCGCCTGCGATGATCCCCTGGACCAAGTCCGGGTCGGTGCTGTAGGTTGGCGGCATCTCCGCAGCGTCGAGCACTCCCAGCCGCCCGGACGTGCCGGCGCCGACGTAGATCAGGCGGCCGCCCTTGTTAAGGCAGTCCACCACGAGGTCGATCGCCCGCGCGATCTGCTCGCGCTCTTCGCCGACGGCGGCCGCGACCATCCGGTCCTCCGCATTGATCAGGTCGACAATGCCGATCGTGGGGAACTGGTCGATGCGCATGCTGCGGGGGTTGCGCTGCTCCGTCAGCCGCGGGTCCAGCGGCTTGGGCGAAGGCGCAGGCTTGCGCACGGCTGCGGTAGGGGGTTTCCTGATGAGTTCCAACTTCATGGCTGCAGGCCCATGTTAGGCCAATGCCCAATCCTGACCCGACAGCGCGACTATGGCTGTAGGACCAGCCTCAATTCATATGTGGTATTTGCGCGCTGGCTCAGCGTTGAGGCCGTTCGGCGAGCGACGTGAACAGGCGGTGCTCGCACTCCGGGTCGCTGCACTTGTCGCAGGTCCAGACCCAGCCGCGGGGAGCGGCACCGGTAGGCGCCTGGGATACGGCTTCGCCCGGCGATGCCCGGCCGAGCACCCACGGTGCGACAGCCGCCAGGGCATTGGCCAGCCTTTCCTCGCCGCGACCGTACACCGTGCGAAAACCCACGTCGGCCCGCGCCAGCGCCGCGCGCACCAGCGCGTCCACCGGTTCGCGCACATGCGGGCCGTCTCGCTGGAGGCCGTCGGCCACCCAGGGCAGGTCCAGCCCGGTCAGAAGGGTGACGTGGTATTCGCGCTGGCGTGCCAGCGCAAACTGGTACAGCGTGCCGTCCTCGAAAAGCATCGCGCTATAGATGGCGACCATCAGCGACGTCGTATCCGAGATGACGATTTCCGCGCCCAGCGCCGCCTCGTCGACGCGGCGCTCCTGTTCCTGCGCGATCGGCATCTGTTCCTCCGGGCGCGGGGTGCGGCCCTCGCGCATGCACCACTCGCGCAGTACCTCCGGCACCACGGCCACGCTGCGGCCCTGGCCGCGCAGCCAACCCGCCAGCTCGGCGGACAGCTGGGTCTTGCCGGTGCTTTCGGCGCCGAGCAGGGCGATCTTCAGAGGCGGCGTTTCCATTCTTTCCACCCCACCCAGCTGAGGGCGATGAAGACGCTATACAAGCCCACCGTCAGCCACAGGCCCTTGTACGCGAACAGGCCGACGCTGACGACGTTGACCACGATCCACACCGCCCAGTTCTCGATGAACTTTCGCCCGAGCAGGAACTGGCCCACCAGGCTCACGGCGGTGGGGAAGGCGTCCCACCAGGGCACGTCGGTGTCGGTAAAGGTTTTAAGGAAGAAGCCGGTGGCCGGCCAAAGCAGGGCGCACACGGCGACCGTGAGCGCCAGGCCGCGCCGCGTCAACCGCGTGACGTGCAGCGCCGAGCCGTCGGCGCGATGGCCGCGCAGCCACTGGTACCAGCCCCAGAACGCCACTACGGCGAAGAAGATCTGCAGCGACGCATCGCCGTACAGCTTGCTGCGCCAGAACAGCGCAAAGTACATCAGTGAGCTCACGATCGCGAGCGGCCAGCCCCAGTGGATCTCGCGGATGTTGCAGCCCACCATCGCGAGCGCGATCAAGACGGCCACGATCTCCAGCCAGGTGGTGGGCGAGCCCCACATGGCAAATGCCTCCGCGAACAGGAATTCGGGCATCACGGCGGCGCCGGCGCAGGCCGCCCGGCGTGCCTATTTGGTGACATTCACGAAGATCTCGTTGGGCTTGACCATGCCCAGCTCGGAACGGGCCTTTTCTTCGACCATCTCCAGGCCCTCTTTCAGGTCACGCACTTCGGAGGCCAGCCGCTCGTTGGCCTGCTGCGCCTGCGCGTTCGCAGCCTTCTGGGCTTCGAGTTTCTTCTGCATCTCCGACACATTGCCGATACTGCCCCGGCCGAACCACAGCTGCGCATGAACGATGAGCAGCAGTGCGATCAGGACGGCCGGGACGAGTCGCTTGCCCAAGATGGGTTATCGGAGGTTGTAGAAGGCCAGGCGGCCAGGGTACCAGGCCACGTCGCCCAGGTCTTCCTCGATGCGAAGCAGCTGGTTGTACTTGGCCATGCGGTCCGAGCGCGAGAGCGAGCCTGTCTTGATCTGGCCGGCATTGGTGCCCACGGCGATGTCCGCGATGGTGGAATCTTCGGTCTCGCCCGAGCGGTGGCTGATGACCGAGGTGTAGCCGGCGCGCTTGGCCATCTCGATCGCAGCGAACGTTTCCGTCAACGTGCCGATCTGGTTGATCTTGATGAGGATCGAATTGGCGATGCGCTTGTCGATGCCTTCCTGCAGGATCTTCGTGTTGGTGACGAAGAGGTCGTCGCCGACCAGCTGCACCGATGCGCCGAGGCGCTCGGTCAGCGTCTTCCAGCCGTCCCAGTCACTCTCGCCCATGGCGTCTTCGATGCTGATGATCGGGTACTTCTCGGTCCAGCTCGCGAGGATATCGGTCCACTCTCCGGCGTCGAGCACCTTGCCTTCGGCTTCGAGGTGGTATTTGCCGTCCTTGAAGAACTCGCTGGCCGCGCAGTCCAGGCCCAGGGCGATCTGCTCGCCCGGACGGAAGCCCGCCTTTTCGATGGCTTCCAGGATCATGCCGATCGCGGCTTCATGGTTGGCGACGTTGGGAGCAAAGCCGCCTTCGTCGCCCACGGCGACGCTCATGCCCCTGTCGTGGATGATCTTCTTGAGCGCGTGGAAAACCTCCGCGCCATAGCGCACGGCTTCGCGGAAGCTGGGAGCGCCCACGGGGATGATCATCAGCTCCTGCAGGTCAAGGTTATTGTTGGCGTGCGCCCCGCCGTTGACGACGTTCATCATCGGAACGGGCAGCTGCATGCTGCCCATGCCGCCGAAATAGCGGTACAGCGGCAGCCCGGATTCTTCGGCCGCCGCGCGTGCGACGGCCATCGAAACGGCCAGCGTGGCGTTGGCGCCCAGGCGGCTCTTGTTCTCGGTGCCGTCCAGGTCGATCAGCGTCTTGTCCAGGAAAGCCTGCTCGGACGCGTCAAGACCGAGAACCGACTCGGAAATTTCGGTGTTGATGTGCTCGACGGCCTTTAGCACGCCCTTGCCGCCGTAACGGCTCTTGTCGCCGTCGCGCAGCTCGATCGCTTCACGCGAGCCGGTGGAGGCGCCCGACGGCACGGCCGCCCGGCCCATGGTGCCGGATTCCAGCAGCACGTCGCATTCCACGGTGGGGTTGCCGCGCGAGTCCAGGATCTCGCGGCCGACGATATCAACGATTGCGCTCATTCTTCGTTCTCTTCTCTAAAAAGTTAACTTACAGTCCTTCGACAAGCAACATCCGCATGGTCGCGGCGCCGGCGCGGGCATTTCGTGCGGCTTTGTACTCCGCCGATTCGTAGAAGGCTTTCGCCTGCTGAGGCGACGGGAATTTCAGCATCACGAAGCGCTGGGGGGCCCAGTCGCCTTCCAGCACCTCGACCTTGCCGCCGCGGATGCAGACTTCGGCGCCGTGTGCCTTCATGGCAATCGTGGACAGCCTTTTGTACTCTTCGTACTGCTGGGGGTTCGTCACGTCGACGTTCGCGATGATGTAAGCACTGCTCATATCAGGCCGAAAAGCTGTCTTCCAGATAGCCGTTCTTCTTGGTCACCGTGTCCAGCGCCAGCAGGGTTTCCAGCAGCGCCTTCATGTGCTTGAGCGGCACTGCGTTCGGGCCATCGGACAGCGCCTTGGCCGGGTCGGGGTGTGTTTCCATGAACACGCCCGCAACGCCGACAGCGATGGCGGCGCGGGCCAGCACCGGCACCATCTCGCGCTGGCCGCCCGAACTCGTGCCCTGGCCGCCCGGCAGCTGCACCGAATGCGTGGCGTCGAACACCACCGGCGCGCCGGTCTCGCGCATGATCGCGAGCGAACGCATGTCGGAGACGAGGTTGTTGTAGCCGAAACTCGCGCCGCGCTCGCAGGCCATGAAGCTGTCTTCTGGCAGGCCCTTTTCCTTCGCGGCTGCGCGGGCCTTGTCGATGACATTTTTCATGTCGTGGGGCGCGAGGAACTGCCCCTTCTTGATGTTCACCGGCTTGCCCGACTGGGCGACGGCGCGGATGAAGTCGGTCTGGCGGCACAGGAATGCCGGCGTCTGCAGCACGTCCACGACCTTCGCCACCTCGGCGATCTCCGCCTCGCTGTGTACGTCCGTGATGATGGGCAGGCCTAGCTCCTTCTTCACCTTGGCGAGAATCTCCAGGCCGCGCGCCATCCCCGGCCCGCGAAAACTCGTGCCCGAGGAGCGGTTGGCCTTGTCATAACTGCTCTTGAAGATGAAGGGGATGCCGAGGCTGGAGGTGATCTCCTTCAGCGTGCCGGCCGTGTCCATCTGCAATTGCTCGCTCTCGACGACGCACGGCCCCGCAATGAGGAAAAACGGCCGGTCCAGGCCGATGTCGAATCCGCAAAGCTTCATAGGTTGTCATTGCGGGCTTGACCCGCAATCCATGGACGCTGGGTGCTGAAACCCCGGACTCGATCCGGGGCCGGCATGACGAGCGAAGGCTTCATGCAACCGCCTTGAGCGATTTCTGTCCAGCCGCCTGATGGTCTACCGCGGCCTTGATGAAAGAGTTGAACAGGGGGTGGCCGTCCCAGGGAGTGGACTTGAACTCGGGGTGAAACTGCACGCCCACGAACCAGGGGTGAACGTCCGGCGGCAGCTCGATGATTTCCGTGAGCTGCTCGCGCTGCGTCAGCGCCGAAATCACGAGGCCGGCCTGGCGCAGCTTGTTCAGGTAGTTGACGTTGGCTTCGTAGCGGTGGCGGTGGCGCTCTGTCACCACGTCGCCGTAGATCTTGTGCGCCAGCGTGCCGCGCGCGACGTCCGAGCTTTGTGCGCCCAGCCGCATGGTGCCGCCGAGGTCGGAGTTTTCGTTGCGGGTCTTGATCGTGCCGTCAGCGTCCTTCCACTCGGTGATGAGGGCGATCACGGGGTTGGGCGTGGCGGGGTCGAACTCGGTGCTGTTGGCGTCGGGCAGGCCGGCGACATCTCGCGCGTATTCGATGGTGGCGACCTGCATGCCCAGGCAGATGCCCAGGTAGGGTACTTTGTTCTCGCGGGCAAAGCGTGCGGCGGCGATCTTGCCTTCGATGCCGCGCTTGCCGAAGCCACCCGGCACCAGGATGGCGTCGAACTTGGCGAGCTGGCGAACGTTCTCGGGCGTGATGGTTTCCGAATCGACATAGTCGACTTTTACGCGCACGTGGTTGCGCATGCCGGCGTGCTTGAGCGCTTCGTTCAGCGACTTGTAACTGTCCGACAAATCGACGTACTTGCCGACCATGGCGATGCTGACCTCGCCCTTCGGATGCTCGGTTTCGTAGACCAGCTCGTCCCAGCGCTTGAGGTTGGCCGGGGGCGTGTTCAGGCGCAGCTTGTCGCAGATGAGGCCGTCCAGCCCCTGTTCGTGCAGCATGCGGGGCACCTTGTAGATCGTGTTCACGTCCCACATGGAGATCACGCCCCATTCGGGCACGTTGGTGAACAGCGAGATCTTGCTGCGCTCTTCTTCCGGAATCTTGCGGTCGGCGCGGCACAGCAGCGCGTCGGCGGAAATACCGATCTCGCGCAGCTTTTGCACGGTGTGCTGGGTGGGCTTGGTCTTGAGCTCGCCGGCGGCGGCGATCCAGGGCACATACGTCAGGTGCACGAAGGCCGTGTTGTTGGCGCCCATGCGCAGGCTCATTTGCCGTGCCGCCTCCAGGAAGGGCAGGGACTCGATGTCGCCCACGGTGCCGCCGATCTCCACGATGGCCACATCCGCCGCGCCGGGCTCGCCGAAGTGGGCGCCGCGCTTGATGAATTCCTGGATCTCGTTGGTGATGTGCGGGATGACCTGCACCGTCTTGCCAAGGTAGTCGCCGCGGCGCTCCTTCTCGAGCACGGACTGGTAGATCTTGCCGGTGGTGAAGTTGTTGACCTTTCCCATGCGGGTGGTCACGAATCGCTCGTAGTGGCCCAGGTCAAGGTCCGTTTCCGCGCCGTCGTCGGTGACAAACACCTCGCCATGCTGGAACGGGGACATCGTGCCGGGATCGACGTTGATGTACGGATCCAGCTTGATGAGAGTGACTTTGAGGCCCCGCGATTCCAAAATCGCAGCGAGGGAGGCTGAGGCGATTCCCTTGCCCAGGGAACTCACCACACCGCCGGTGACGAAGACGAATTTGGTCATGTCAGGTCGGAAGTTGAGCTTCCGGGGAGGTGGTAAAGCGAAATTATAGGGGTTGCTAAACTTCCGCCCATGAACGACCTCGCAGGCAGGCACTTCGTCCTGGGACTTTCCGGCGGCATTGCCTGCTACAAAGCGGCCGAATTGTGCCGGGCCCTCATCAAGGAGGGCGCCACCGTGCAGGTGGTGATGACGGAGGCGGCGGAGCATTTCATCACCGCCGTCACCATGCAGGCGCTGTCCAATCGGCCCGTCTATGGCTCTCAGTGGGACAGCCGCGAGCCTAACAACATGCCGCACATCAACCTGTCGCGCGAGGCCGATGCGATCCTCGTGGCGCCCTGTAGTGCGGACTTCATGGCCAAACTGCTGCATGGCCGCGCGGATGAGCTTCTCAGCCTGATGTGCCTGGCCCGCCCGATCGACAAGGTGCCCTTGCTGCTGGCGCCCGCGATGAACCGCGAGATGTGGGCGCACCCCGCGACGCAGCGCAACATGATGCAACTGGCCGCCGATGGCGCACACATCCTTGGCGTGGGCTCGGGCTTCCAGGCCTGCGGGGAGACGGGCGACGGTCGCATGCTGGAGCCGCCCGAGCTGCTCGAAGACATCATCGCGTTCTTCCAGCCCAAGCTGCTCGCAGGCAAGCGCGTTCTGGTCACGGCCGGGCCTACGTTCGAGGCCATCGACCCGGTGCGGGGCATCACCAATCTCTCGAGCGGCAAGATGGGCTTCGCGATCGCGCGGGCGGCGCGCGAATCCGGCGCCGAGGTCACGCTGGTTGCAGGCCCCGTGAGCCTGGCCACGCCGCGCGGCGTGACGCGTATCGATGTCAAATCGGCGCAGGACATGCTGCGCGCCACGGAGCCGCAGGCGCAAGCGGCCGACGTGTTCGTCGCCACGGCGGCAGTGGCCGACTGGCGGCCCGCGAGCGCGAGCGACCACAAGATCAAGAAAGACGGCTCCGGCCAGCCGCCGCAACTGTCTTTCACCGAGAACCCGGACATCCTCGCCACGGTGGCGCAATCGGCGCGCGCGAAGTCGGGCGCGTTGTTCTGCGTCGGCTTCGCCGCGGAAAGCCATGACCTTGCTGCCAACGCGCAGGCCAAGCGGGTGCGCAAGGGCGTGCCGCTGCTGGTGGGTAACATCGGGCCCGCCACGTTCGGCGCCGAGGACAACGCGCTGCTGCTCGTGGACGACAAGGGCACGCGCGAAGTCCCGCGCGCCTCCAAACTCCAACTGGCCCGGCAACTCGTGGCCGAAATCGCACAACGGATATGAAAATCGACGTCAGGATCCTCGACCCCCGCATGGTGGACCAGCTTCCCGCCTACGCCACGCCGGGCAGTGCCGGGCTCGACCTGCGCGCCTGCATCGACGGGCCACTTACGCTGGAGCCCAACGCCTGGCGCCTCGTGCCCACCGGCATCTCCATCTGGCTGAAGGACCCGGGCTACGCCGCGATGATCCTGCCGCGCTCCGGGCTTGGCCACAAACACGGCATCGTCCTTGGCAACCTGGTCGGCCTCATCGACAGCGACTACCAGGGCCAGCTGATGGTCAGCGCGTGGAACCGCAGCGACGTGGCATTCACGTTGCAGCCGATGGAGCGCCTGGCGCAACTGGTCATCGTCCCGGTGGTACAGGCGCAGTTCAACGTAGTCGATGAGTTTCCCGCGACCGAACGCGGCGAGGGCGGCTACGGTTCGACCGGCAAGGGCTGAGGCGGCGAGCCCTGCCGGCGATCGGCAGGCTCCTACACCCCGAAGAGCAGGTTCCTACAAAAACTGGCGGCATTGCCTGCGGCCCAGCGGAACAGTTACGTCCTCTAATGGAAGCACAAGGCGAGCCGCAGAGGCTGCGCCGTGTGTACCAATAAAGGAGATACCTATGCGTACTTCACGTCTCGCGTCGATCGCATCCGTGACCGCGGCGGCCGCCATTCTCTCTGCCTGTGCCTCCAGGCCCGTAGTGGTCAACGTTCCTCCGGCGCCCGCGCCGGTGGCCGTGGTGCCCGCCGTAACGACCGTCACCACCGCGCCCGCGCCCGCCGTCATGGGCGTCGAGTATGGGAGAGTGACCAATATCGAGTTCTTCCAGACTGCACCCACCAGCGGCATCAACGTCCCCGGCGCGATCGTCGGTGGCGTGGCCGGTGCGGTGGTGGGCAATGCGCTGAGCGGTGGCCGCGACGCGGCGACGATCCTCGGCGGCGCGGCAGGCGCGGCGATCGGCAGCCAGGTGGCGAAACCCGCCACCACCGGCAGCTCGGTCTACCGCGTGACGATCCGCACCGATGATGGCGTGCATCGCACGTACGACGTTCCTGCCACGGGCGATCTGCGCGTGGGCGATCGGGTGCGCGTTGAAAACGGCGTGATCTTCCGCGCCTAAAAAGGAGAAACTCGATGAGTAAATTTCGTCTCGCATCCATGGCCGCGGCCATGGTCGTCGCCGGTACGCTGACCGCCTGCAGTTCAACGGACCTCTATGGCCCCAACAACTACCCGGTCTCCTCGGTCGACCCGGCCCGCACGTACCCGTATGGCACCTACCCCGCGCAACCCCAGGCAGGTTATGTCGAGTACGGCCGCGTAACCAACGTCACGATGGTCAGCGGCGGCCCGCCCGGCTACACGCCCAACCGCAGCGCGGCGGGCGGTGTGATCGGCGCCATCATCGGTGGCGTGCTGGGCAACCAGGTGGGTAGCGGCGGTGGACGCGCCGCCGCAACGGTGTTGGGCGCCACGGCCGGTGCCGTAGTGGGATCGAACGTGGGCCGGAACACGGCGCCGCAAGCCTACAACTCGCAGTACCCCGTGTACCGCGTGACAGTGCAGACCGACCAGGGCCAGATGCGCACGTATGACGTTAACGCCACCGGCGACCTGCGTCCCGGCGATCGCGTACGCATCGAAAACGGCGTGATCTACCTGGCGTAAGCCCGGGTCACGGGTCAGTGCAGCGTGGCGTCTCCGGGCGCCTCGCGCTGCACCTTGAAGAAGCCGGTGCCGGCGGAGCCGCGCCCGACTTCTTCTTCCGTCGCTTCGCGGACGGCTTCTACTTTCAGCTGGAGGCGAAGGGCGATGCCGGCGAGCGGATGGTTCCCATCGAGTACCACGTGCTCCGGATAGATTTCGGTGACGGTGAAGAGCACATCTTTCGGCGCATCGGCATGGCCGCCTTCAGGCAGGCCCTCGAATGTCATGCCTTCTTCTAGTAACTCGGGGAAGAGAGTGCGAGGTTCCAGGAACACCAGCTGGTCGTTGTAGTCGCCGAAGGCTTCCTCCGGCTCCAGGTGCAGGTCGAGCTCAGCGCCCACCTCATGGCCTTGCAGGGCTTCCTCGATTCGTACGAGCAGATCGTCGCCGCCGACGAGGAATTCCACTGGGTCTTTCAGCTCGTCGAGCACCTCGCCCAGAGTGTCTTTCAGCGTCCAGGTGAGCGCGACCACGCATTGTCTTGTGATTTCCATACGACAATTGTGGCACTCCATGGACATCACACAAGCGATCCCCCTTCTGGGCGGCCTCTCGCCCCTGCAATTCATGAAACGCCATTGGCAGAAGAAGCCGTTGCTGGTGCGCGGCGCACTGCCGCGCTTTGCCCCGCTGCTGGCCCGGGCCGAGCTATTCGGGCTGGCCGGGCGCGATGAGGTGGAATCGCGGTTGGTCGTGCAGCGCGGCGACGATTGGCGTTTTCGTCGCGGCCCGTTCACGCGCCGGGCCCTGCCCGCGCTTACGCAGCCGGGCTGGACACTGCTGATCCAGGGCGTGGACCTGCATCACGCGCCCGCCCATGACCTGCTGGCGCAGTTTCGCTTCGTGCCGCAGGCGCGGCTGGATGACCTGATGATCAGCTGGGCGAGCGACGGCGGGGGCGTTGGGCCGCACTTCGACAGCTATGACGTGTTCCTGCTGCAGGCACAGGGCCGCCGGCGTTGGCGCATCGGGCGGCAAAGGGATTTGTCGCTGCGCGAAGGCGTTCCGCTCAGGATCCTCGCGAATTTCGAGCCCGAGGAGGAGTACGTGCTCGATCCCGGCGACATGCTTTACCTGCCTCCGCGCTACGCGCACGACGGCATCGCCGAGGGCGAGTGCCAGACCTACTCCATCGGATTTCGCTCACCGGCCCGGGGCGAGCTGGCGCGAGAGCTGCTGCTGCGCCTGGCCGACGACGCCGGCGACGCGGCGGGCGCCTCGGTGTACGCGGACCCTTCGCAGCAAGCCACCGCCAACCCCGGCGAAGTACCGGCGAAGTTGCAGCGATTCGCCGCAGACGCCGTGCAGGCCGCGCTCAAGGATCCGCATGCGATGGAGCGCGCCTTGGGCGAGTACCTCACCGAGCCGAAGGCGAGCGTGTGGTTCGAGACGCAGCGCGTGCGTGGCCCGCTGCGCGTGGCCACGCTGGACCGCCGCACCAGCATGATGTACGACGCGCGCCACGTGTTCATCAACGGCGAGAGCTATCGCGCGTCGGGGCGCGATGCGCAAGTCATGCGTCTGCTTGCGGACCGCCGCAGCCTGGGGCCGGACGACCTTGCGCGGGCGACCGAAGGGGTGCTGTCGCTGCTGCAGTCATGGTGCGAGGCTGGGTGGGTTCATTCAGGGAGAGTGCGATGACAGGAACAACCGACGAGGGCCGCACGGGCGCGGCGCTGCCTTCGGGGCGATTCGAGGGCCGCAACGACTTCCAGCAACTCGTGCGCGACGCGCTCGCCTGCGCGGCGCGCGAGGGCTGGCGCGAGATCATCCTCAGTGACGCAACTTTCAGCGACTGGCCCCTGGGCGAGCGCGCCGTCGCGGAGTCGCTGCAGACCTGGTCCGCTTCGGGCCGCAAATGCACGCTGCTCGCACGGCGTTGGGATGATGTCGTTCGGCGCCATGCGCGCTTCGTGACATGGCGCAGGACCTGGGCGCACATCATCGAGGCGCGCGCATGCTCGTCCGCCGACCCGCTGGACTTGCCTAGCGCGATCTGGAGCCCGGGCTGGGTGATGCAGAGGCTCGACCCCGAGCGCTGCAACGGCTACAGCGGCAGCGAGCCCGAGCGACGCCTGCTGCTGCGCGAGAACCTGAACGAGTGGCTGCAGAGAAGTTCGCCGTCGTTTCCAGCGCACACACTCGGCTTGTAGCCGCCCACCTTAATCGGGGATGGTCCCTAAGGGTTTCTCACCTTGCATTTTTCAGCCTATAATTTCGGGCTGGACAGGAAGAGCTCGAGTCCTTCCCGCCCAGTCAACGCGGCCATCCCGGCGGCACTGACAATTTCCGGAAATTGTTTTTTCTCCCCATAAAAGGAAACCTTGAAATGAAGAAATCGCTCGTACTGGCGACCCTGATTGCAGCCGCAGCGCTGGCCGCTTGTGGCAAGAAGGAAGAGCCGGCGCCTGCTCCGGCTCCCGCGCCCGCCGCTGCTCCCGCACCGGCACCGGCCCCCGCCGCCGCCGCCGCTGCAGACGCAGCTTCTGGCGCTGCCGCCGCCGCTTCCGGCGCCGCTACCAGCGCAGCCGGCTCCGCCGATGCAGCTGCCAAGGCCGCCGCCGACGCTGCTACCGCAGCCGCTTCCGCCAAGAAGTAATCGCTTTTCAGCGATCTTCGAAAAAGCCGCCTTCGGGTGGCTTTTTTTATTGCTGCGCGCGCTATTGCTATTAACAGGCCAGCCACCCGCTGCCGGCGCCCTGGTCGGCCACATGGATGTCGGCGTCGGAGCAGCCCAGAGCCGTCGCCAGCGCGCGCCTGGCGAGGTCGGGCCGGTTGTTCTGCTCACTCAAGTGTGCGGCCACGACCTGCTTCAACCCCGACGCGCTCATCGCTCGCGCGATTTCGGCTGCGGCCCCATTCGCCAAATGTCCCCAGCCGCCACCGACGCGCCGCTTGAGGAAGGGCGGGTAGGAGGACGCGGCCAGCATGTCCGGATCGTGGTTGCACTCCAGCAGCAGCGAACCGCACCCGGCCAGTTGCTCCAGCACGTGGCTGGTCGCATGGCCCAGGTCGGTGAGGATGCCCAGGCGTTGATCCCCATCGGTGCAGGTGAGTTGCAGCGGCTCGCGGGCGTCGTGGGGCACCGTGAACGGGCGGACCTGCAGCGCGCCCACCTCGATGGGCAACGCGTCGCACGCAATGCGCAGCAAGCCGTCGAAATCCGGCTCGCCGATGGCCGTGTAGGTGCCATGGCTCATCCACACCGGGATGCGTTCACGCAGCGCCAACTGGCGCGCACAGCCGATGTGGTCGCCGTGCTCGTGAGTGATGAAGATGGCGTCGATCTGCTCGGCGAGCATACCGGCCTGGCCCAGCCGCTTGTCGAGATGCCGAATGCCCAGGCCGCAGTCCACCAGCAGGTGAGTGATCGAAGTGGTGCTGCGCGCCTGGACGACAGTGGCATTGCCGGAGCTGCCGCTGCCCAGGCTCTTAAAACGCAGCATGGGCCATCGCCTGTTACTTCAAGTCGTCCGCGATGACTTGCACGATGCGCTGCGCATTGGCGGACGTTTCCGGCGCGCCGCTGGCATTGAGCACGGACACCGTGGTCGATTCGCCCTGGCTCTTGAGGTTGATGCGGAATTTCAGCGGCGGGCCGCCCTTGTCGCTGCGGCTGAACAGCTTGGCAAAAAAGCCCTGGTCTTTCTTGTCGGGGTTGGGCTCGACGTAGCGCACGAAGTAGGTGCCCTGCGCGCGGTCGCGGTCTTCGACGGTGAACCCGGTTCGGTCCAGCGTCAGGCCGACACGGCGCCAGGCGCGGTCAAAGCCTTCGTCGATCTGCACGACGGGCGAGTTGCCGACATTGGCAACGCGCGACGTCGGTTTGGCCGCGCCGGTGGCCACGATGGCCTTCGTCTGCTCCTGAGGCACGCCGAGCTTGACCATCAGGCGGCGCAGGAATTCGGCTTCCAGTTCGGGATCCGACGGACGGGGCTGCCAGACGGTCTGATCTTTCTGCGTGTTGCTGTATACCTCGACCATCCCGCGGTGGCTGACGTAGATCTCGGTGCCGCCGGTGGGAGTGCGCTCCAGGCGCGTGCGGAAGCGGTCGCGCTCAGAGGTGGAGTAGAGCGAGTCCAGCACCTTGCCCAAGGCGTTGCGGATGAAATCCTGCGGGAGCTTGGCGCGGTTCTCGGCCCAGTCGGTTTCCATGATGCCGAGGTTGGATTCGTCCAGGGACAGCAGGAAGCCGCTTTCCTGCCAGAACTCGCGGATGGGGTTCCACAGCTGGTCGGCGGAACGGTTCACCACCAGCCAGCGTTGATTGCCAGCGCGCTCGATGCGAACGTCTCCCACCGTGGAGGCGGCGGTGGGCAGGGCCGGCGCGGCCTGGCCGACCTGGAAGCCGCTGGCCGTGACAGGCCCGCCGGGCACGTTATAACGCGAGTCGCGCGAGAGCTGGGTGAGGTCAGGGGGCACTTCAAGCGATGAGCCCTTGCTCGCGCTCTTGTAGTCGATCTTCTCGCCATCCAGCACGGAACATGCCGATAGCGCGGCGCACATCGCCAGCACGCCGAGTCTTGCAAATTGCATCACTTCATCCCCTCGAGGGTTGGGTTCTTCAGGTTTCAGGTCAAGAGGCCGCTGGCGCGCAGCGCTGCTTCGACCACGGGTTGGTTCGCTGCCGACAAGGGCGTCATGGGCAAGCGCAGCGCGCCGCCGCACAGGCCCATGCGGGCCATCGCCCACTTCAGCGGGATCGGGTTCGCCTCGACGAACAGGTGCTTGTGCACCGGCATCAGCTTGCGCTGGATTTCCATTGCGCGCTTCGCATTGCCGGCGATCGCGGCCACGCACAGCTCGTGCATCAGGCGCGGGGCGATGTTGGCTGTGACGCTCACGTTGCCCTGGCCGCCGCACAGCATCAGTGCGACGGCCGTCGGGTCGTCGCCGGAGTACACCGCGAAGCCCTGGGGCACGTCCCGGATCAGCCACTGCGCGCGCTCGATGTTGCCGGTGGCTTCCTTGATGCCGACGATGCCCGGCACCTGCGCGAGGCGCAGCACCGTGTCGTGCAGCATGTCCGCGACGGTGCGGCCGGGCACGTTGTACAGGATGGTGGGCAGGTCCACCGCTTCGGCGATCGCCTTGAAGTGCTGGTACTGGCCTTCCTGCGTCGGCTTGTTGTAGTAGGGCACGACCTGCAGTTGGCAATCGGCCCCGATCTTCTTGGCGAACTTCGCCAGCTCGATGGCTTCGGCCGTGGAGTTCGCGCCGCAACCTGCCATGATGGGCACGCGCTTGTTCGCCTGCTCCACCGAGACGCGGATGATCTCCTGGTGTTCCTGGACGTTCACCGTGGGCGATTCGCCCGTGGTGCCGACCACGCCGATGCAGTCGGTGCCTTCGGCGATGTGCCAGTCGATGAGCTTGCGTAGCGTTGGGTAGTCGACGCTGCCGTCTTCGTGCATCGGCGTCGCTAATGCGACGATGCTGCCTGTAATCGGGGTCATGTCCGGTTTTCTCAGGGGAAAGAGTGATTCTAACTAGAGCGGGTAGCGCATCGGCTGCGCGGCTTCGATGGGCCGGACGGCGGCGATGCGCTGGACGAAGCGCGCAGGCTCATCGAGGAAGCCATCTTCGTAGGCAATAACACGCAGCCCGGCGCAGGCACGCAGCAGTTCGCCGGGCTCGAGCAGGAAGTCCGGCCGCGATGGCTTTCCCACGGTCTCGTTGCCCGCGGTAAAGGTTTCGTAAATCAGCACGCCACCGGGTGCCACGGCCTGCAGGATCGCGGGCAGGAGCGGACGCCAGAGGTAGTTGGTGACGACCACCCCGGCGAACGCGCGGCCGGCGAAGGGCCAGGGGCCGTTTTCGATATCGGCGACCAGGGCTTCACCGAGGTGCTGGACGTTACCTATCGCTTCGGGCGACCGGTCCACGCCCGTGACGGGGTGGCCGCGCTGAGCGAACCAGCGCATGTGGCGCCCCTGGCCGCAGGCGACATCCAGCACGGCGCCGCCGGCCGGGACGAGGTGCGACCAGCGTTGTACCCAGGGGGAGGGATTTTCACCGCCGTGTGCGAAATGATCAGTGGGGCCGGACATCTTCTTTCAGCGCCGCGACGCCCTCGATGGCTAATTGAAGCAGGACCAGAGCTGGTCGGCGAGTGTGACGAGGATCAACGGCCTCGTATACAGGGCAAACACGGCCAGCAGTACCGCGGTGGCGACGGCGTAGGCGATGAGCTTGCGGGTGCGAGATGCCATGTCAAGCGGGCTGCAGGGACGGGGCGCGCAGGATCGGCGCCTCGCGCACCGGCAGGTTCACCAGCGCCGCGAAGATGCCGAGCGCGATCGCGATGTACCAGACGATGTCGTAGCTGCCGGTGCGATCGTAGAGCAAACCGCCGAGCCAGACACCCATGAACGATCCGATCTGGTGGCTGAAAAACACGAAGCCCCCCAGCATCGACAGGTGCGCGACACCGAATATCTGCGCGACGGTGGCGTTGGTCGGCGGCACCGTCGAGAGCCACAGCAGGCCCATCACGCTCGCGAAAACGTACACCGACAGCGGCGTGAGCGGAGTCCACAAGAAGACGGCGATCGCGATCGAACGGCCAATGTAGATGGAGGCCAGGATCTTGCGCTTGGCCAGCTTCTGCCCCAGGCTGCCTGCGATGTAAGTGCCGAACACGTTGAACAGGCCGATCAGCGCCAGCGCATAACTCGCCACCTCGGGCGACAGGCCCTTGTCCTTCAGGTAGCTGGGCATGTGCACGCCGATGAAGACGACCTGGAAGCCGCATACGAAATAGCCCGCCATCAGCAGCTGGAAGCTCGGGTATTTGAAGGCCTCGCGCAGGGCCTGCAGGATGGACTGGTCGCGCCTGGGGGTCGCGCCTGCGGCAAAGCCCGGCTCGCGCAAGCCGAAGGCCAGCGGCACGATCATCAGCACGAACACGCCGAGCGCCAGCAGCGCCTGCTGCCAGCCGAATCCGGAGATCAGGAAGCCCTCCACCGGAACCATCAGGAACTGCCCGAACGAGCCCGCGGCAGCTGCTACGCCCATGGCCCAGGACCGCCTGGATGGGTCGATCTGCCGGCCAATGACGCCGTACACGACGGCATAAGTCGTGCCGGCCTGGGCCGCGCCCAGCAAAACGCCCGCTGTGAGCGTGAACACCAGCGGGGTCGTGGCCAGTGCCATGCCGGCCAGGCCGGCGCCGTAGAGCAGGCTGCCGCCGATCAGGACCCGAGAGGCGCCGAAGCGATCGGCCATCATCCCCGCGAAGATGCCGAACACACCCCAGGACAGATTCTGGATGGCCAGCGCGAAAGAGAATGTCTCGCGGGTCCAGCCCTGCGCCTGCGTGATCGGCTGCAGCCACAAGCCGAAACCGTGGCGGATGCCCATGGACAGGGTGACGATGGCGGCGCCGCAGGCGAGCACCTGCAGCATGGAAAGCCTGTGGGAAGTGGTCGCCGAATGCATCGGCCGACTTTATCGAAACACCGATGCATTGGCTGGCGTGGGGCTGAATTTCCCGATGCTCATTTTTCGGCCCATTGATGTTCGGCAAGCATGAATGGTGGGTGGGCTGTATGGTTGTACAGTATTCGATCTCAGCACGACTACAATGCCCCTCCCATGGCCAGCAAACTTCCCGCCGAATATTCCGAAGGTTCGATCCGCGTGCTCAAGGGCCTGGAGCCCGTCAAGCAGCGGCCCGGCATGTACACGCGCACCGACAACCCGCTGCACGTCATCCAGGAAGTCCTGGACAACGCGGCGGACGAAGCCCTGGCCGGCCACGGCAAGCGCATCAAGACCACGCTGCACAGCGACGGCTCCATCAGCATCGAGGACGACGGCCGCGGCATCCCGTTCGGCATGCACCCGGAGGAGAAGGCCCCGGTGATCGAGCTGGTGTTCACACGGCTGCATGCGGGCGGCAAGTTCGACAAGGGAAAGGGGGGCGCCTACAGCTTCTCCGGTGGCCTGCACGGTGTCGGCGTCTCCGTCACCAATGCGCTGGCCAAGCGGCTGGAAGTCATCACGCACCGCGAGGGCCAGGTGGCCCGGATGGTTTTCGCGGGCGGCGACGTCGCCGAGAAACTGCAGGTGCGCAAGATGCAGGAGGGCGACCGCCGCAGCGGCTCGACCGTCCGCGTCTGGCCCGATCCGAAATATTTCGAATCCGGCCAGCTGCCCATGGCCGAGCTGGCCCACCTGCTGCGCAGCAAGGCGGTGCTGATGCCCGGCGTCACTGTCTCGCTCATCAACGAGAAGACCCGCGACACGCAAAGCTGGCAATACAAGGGCGGCCTGCGAGATTACCTGATGCAGACGCTGACGGGTGAGCCGGTCATCCCGCTCTTCGAGGGCGAGGGCTTCGCAAAGGACAACGACAACTTCGCCGAAGGCGAGGGTGCGCTGTGGTGCGTGGCCTTCACCGAGGACGGTCAGCCCGTGCGTGAGAGCTACGTCAACCTGATTCCCACCAGCGCCGGCGGCACGCACGAGGCCGGCCTGCGCGACGGGCTCTTCACGGCTGTCAAGAGCTTCGTCGACCTGCATTCGCTGCTGCCCAAGGGCGTCAAGCTGCTGCCCGAAGACGTTTTCGCCCGCGCTTCCTACGTGCTGTCCGCCAAGGTACTGGACCCGCAGTTCCAGGGCCAGATCAAGGAGCGCCTCAATTCGCGCGACGCGGTGCGGCTGGTGTCCAGCTTCGTGCGGCCGGCGCTGGAGCTTTGGCTCAACCATCACGTCGAATACGGCCGCAAGCTCGCCGAACTCGCCATCAAGGCCGCGCAAAGCCGCCAGAAAGCCGGCCAGAAGGTCGAAAAGCGCAAGGGTTCCGGTGTTGCGGTGCTGCCCGGCAAGCTCACCGACTGCGAGAGCCGTGACCTGAGCCATAACGAGGTGTTCCTCGTCGAGGGCGACTCAGCCGGTGGCAGCGCGAAGATGGGCCGCGACAAGGAATGCCAGGCCATCCTGCCGCTGCGCGGCAAGGTGCTCAATACCTGGGAGGTCGAGCGCGACCGTCTGTTCGCCAACACCGAGATCCACGACATCGCGGTGGCCATCGGGGTCGACCCCCACGGGCCCACCGACACGCCAGATCTCTCCGGCCTGCGCTACGGGAAGATCTGCATCCTGTCGGATGCCGACGTGGACGGCTCACACATCCAGGTGCTACTGCTGACCTTGTTCTTCCGTCACTTCCCCAAGTTGATCGAGGCGGGCAACGTGTACGTCGCCCGGCCCCCGCTCTTCCGTGTGGACGCCCCGGCCCGCGGGAAAAAGCCCGCTTCCAAGACATACGCACTTGACGAGGGCGAATTAACCGCCATATTGGATAAGCTGCGCAAAGAAGGCGTGCGCGAAGGCAGCTGGAACATCAGCCGCTTTAAGGGCCTGGGCGAGATGAGCGCGGAACAATTGTGGGATACGACGCTCAACCCGGATACCCGCCGCTTGTTGCCGGTCTACCTGGGCGCGTTCGATTTCGTCGCCACCGAGAACCTGATCACCAAGCTGATGGGCAAGGGCGAAGCGGCAGCCCGTCGCGAACTGATGGAACTGCACGGCGACGCCGTCGAGATAGACATATGAAACACCCCCGAAGCGCCTTCGGCGCCTCCCCCTCAAAGGGGCGCCACCAGCGGCCCGGCAAAGCCGGTTCCGCGGGGGCCCCCGAAAAGAACGCATGACGCGATGACCGCCGCCAACGCAGCCGCAAGCAAACCGGACCGCACCACGGCCCGGGTGCGCCTGCGCCCGACGATGACGAGCGACCTGGAATACGTGCTGTCCCTCGAGCAGGACCCGGAGAACCTCGCCTTCATCACGCCCTGGGAGCGCACCCAGCACGAGGCCGCCATCCGCTTTCCCGACTTTCGCCACTTCATCATCGAAGGCGGCCAGGCGCTGAACGCCGTCGGCTTCCTGATCCTCATCGGCTGCCGAAGCCAGAACCAGTCGCTCGAGCTCAAGCGCATGGTCGTGCAGGCCAAGGGCTCCGGCTTCGGGCGCGCGGCGCTTCGCGTGGCCAAGAAAGTGGCCTTCGACGACCTGGGGGCGCACCGCTTCTGGCTTGACGTGAAGGCCCGCAACACCCGCGCCAAGGCCCTCTACGACAGCGAGGGCTTCGTGGTCGAAGGCGAACTGCGCGAGGCCCTGAAGGTCGAAGGTGGCTTCGAGTCCCTCATCGTCATGTCCATGCTGCGGCCGGAATTCACCGGGCGCCGCAGCCTCGGGCTGGAGGTGCACGCATGAACCCCCGGTACTGGCTCGCGGGCGCGACGCTGGCCCTGCTGCTCGCCGTGCCTGCGCAAGCGCGGGCGGAAGTCTGGGGCTACGTGGATTCGAAGGGTGTTGCCCATTTCTCGACCGAGAAAATCGACGAGCGCTACGAGCTTTTCTTCCGCGGCGACGAGAGTTTCGACACGTCGCGTTCGGGCACGTCGCCGAGCGGGAATGTCCAGACGGCTCGCGCGGTGGCAGTGCCCACCGCGTCCGCGAAGCTGATCGCGTTCTTCGACGTGTCGCCCAGCTTCAAGCAGGTCAAGCACCACCTGCGCGAAGCATCGAAAGACCAGGGCGTCGACTACGAATTGCTCAAGGCGCTCATCGCCACCGAGTCGGGCTTCGATCCCAGGGCCGTGTCGCCCAAGGGCGCGGTGGGCCTGATGCAGATCATGCCGGCCACGGCCGAGCGCTACGGCGTCACGGGCGACACCCGCACGCCCGTGGGCAAGAAGCTTACCGACCCTCGCACCAACATCAAGACGGGCACGCGCTACCTTCGCTACCTGCTGGACCTGTTCCCCGGCCGCCTGGAGCTGGCGCTGGCGGCGTACAACGCCGGTGAAGGCGCGGTGCAGCGGGCTGGTAACCGGGTGCCGAACTATCCCGAAACGCAGAACTACGTGAAGACGGTGATGCAGCTTTACGGCGTTCTCAAGCCGCCTGCCATGGGCCGCGCGCCCGGCCGCGTCCGCATGGAGCTGCCCGTGGGCGGCGCCGTGGGCCGCGGCAACCTCCCCGCAGTCGCACCTGACGCGGCGGGCGTTCCCCTGGCCGCGGCGACGCTGCCCGATCTACCCGCCCAGCGTGACTGACGCGGCCGGTCCGCACCGCGCAGTAGCCCGCGGCGGCTCCAACGGAGCCGGCGAATGATGCCGCTGGCCGCGGGCCCCGAAGAACTCGTGGCGCTGGGCGCCTTCGCCGGCGCGCAGGTGCTGGTCGTGTGCTTCAGTGTGATCGTCGCCAACACCTACCGTGAACGTGCGCTGCTGCTCCATGGCGCGGCGACGATGATGGCGGTGCTCGCGGTGCAGACGCTGGTAGGCGGCCATCCTTTTCTTGCGCAGGCGGCAGTGCTGGTCGTGCTGTCGATCGACGGCATGCAGCTGCGAGAGCTGGTGAGCCACGCCGGGGCAATCCGACAGCCGCGGCGTTGGCTGGTCGGCATCAGCGTCGGGTTGTTGCCTGCCTTGGCGGTGGCCACGGCGCTCGGCAACTGGCACCTGCTGCTGCCCGGCGTTGCGGCCTGGATCACGGTTGTCGTGGTGATCATGCTGCGCGCCTGGCCGCTAAGCCAGCCCTGGGCGCGCTGGCTGGTGGCTGGGCAGCTTGCCGTTGGCGCCGGCGCGGCGTGGCTGGGCTGGCGCTCGCTCGATGTCGAGCCCGACCCCGCGCTGCCGCTGGCCGCCTTGCTGACGGTGTGGTCCGCTGCCGGTTTCCTCGCCTGCAGCTGGCGCAGCCGCATCTTCAGCGAGACGCGCCTTCGCATCGACGCCCGCAACACCGTGGACCCGCTCACCGGCCTGTCCACTCCGCTGATCTTCTACGAGCGAGTGCGCGCTGTGCGCAACCTCATTAAGCGCTACGGCCACCCGAGCGTGGTGCTGCTCGTGCACATCGAGAACCTCCCTCAGCTCTCGGCGGAATTCGGGCCCGAGGCGGCGGAATCGGCGCTGCTGGCGGCGGCCAACCGCATCCGCGAGGCGCTGCGCGATGGCGATGTCGCGGCGCGCCTTTCGCACTCTCGCATCGGCGTGCTGGCCGAAGGAATGGCGCTCGCCGAAGGGGCGTCCAACATCGCCAGCCGCATCCTGGTGGCCGGCCTTAAGGAGCCGCTGCCCGCCACGCCGACTGAATTCCTTCACTTTCGCATCGTGCTGGCGCTCGTCCCCGTGGACGACGTGCCGGCCAAGACGCTGCTGCAGCGGCTGGCCGCGCGCATGGACGACCAGCTGAAGGCGCCCACCGAGAAGCGTATCGTCACGGTCGCGGCCGACGAGCTGCTGCCCTAGCAATTTCCCCTTTTATCCTTTCCCTGCCTGCATTCCATGGAGCAAGAACTGATTCCCTTCAACAGCGGCGACGGTGGCGACGACACCGAGCTGGACCTCGCCACCTACGCCCAGCGCGCCTACCTCGAATACGCGCTCAGCGTCGTGAAGGGGCGTGCGCTGCCCGACGTCTGCGATGGCCAGAAGCCGGTGCAGCGCCGCATCCTCTACTCGATGGCGCGCATGGGCCTGGGCTACACGGGCGCGGCGGGGGCGCGGCCGGTCAAGAGCGCCCGCGTGGTCGGCGATGTGCTGGGCCGCTTCCACCCGCACGGCGACCAGGCAGCGTACGACGCGCTGGTGCGCATGGCGCAGGATTTCTCGCAGCGCTACCCGCTGATCGACGGCCACGGCAACTTCGGCAGCCGCGACGGCGACGGCGCGGCGGCGATGCGCTACACGGAAGCGCGCCTGTCGCGCATCACCAACCTGCTGCTCGATGAGATCGACGAAGGCACGGTGGCGTTCATCCCCAACTATGACGGCAGCACGCAGGAGCCGCAGCAGCTTCCCGCGCGCCTGCCTTTCACCCTGCTCAATGGCGCCAGCGGCATTGCCGTCGGCCTGGCCACGGAAATCCCCAGCCACAACCTGCGCGAGATCGCCGACGCTTGCGTGGCGCTGATCAAGACCCCGAAGCTGTCCGACGAAGAGCTCTTCGCCATGGTGCCGGGTCCGGACTATCCGGGTGGCGGCCAGATCATCAGCCCGGCCGCGGACATCGCCGAGGCCTATCGTACGGGCCGCGGCTCGCTGAAGGTGAGGGCGCGCTGGAAGATCGAGGAACTCGCGCGCGGCCAATGGCAGCTGGTGGTGCAGGAGCTGCCGCCGGGCGTGAGCGCGCAGCGGGTGCTGGAGGAGATCGAGGAGCTCACCAACCCGAAGGTGAAGGCCGGCAAGAAGGCTCTCAGCCAGGACCAGGTGCAGCTCAAGCAGACCGTGCTGGCGGTGCTGGATACAGTGCGCGACGAGTCGAGCAAGGATTCGGCAGTGCGCATCGTGTTCGAGCCCAAGACGAGCCGCATCGAGCAAAGCGAGCTGATCACCACGCTGCTCGCGCACACTAGCCTGGAGACATCGTCGCCAGTCAACCTCACCATGGTGGGCCTGGACGGCAAGCCGGTGCAGAAATCGCTGCGGCTGATGCTGACGGAGTGGATCGAGTTCCGCCAGGCCACGATCGAGCGCCGCTCGCGCCATCGCCTGGGCAAGGTGCTGGACCGTATCCACATCCTCGAAGGCCGCCAGCTGGTACTGCTGAACATCGACGAGGTGATCGCCATCATCCGGCGCAGCGACGAGCCGAAAACCGCGCTGATCGAGCGCTTCAAATTGAGCGATCGGCAGGCCGAGGACATCCTCGAAATCCGGCTGCGCCAGCTGGCGCGGCTGGAAGCGATCAAGATCGAGCAGGAGCTCAAGGAACTGCGTGAGGAGCAGAAGAAGCTTGAAGAAATCCTGGGCAGCCCCACCGCGTTGCGCCGGCTCATGGTCAAGGAGATCGAGCAGGATGCCAAGCAGTTCGCCGACGCACGCCGCACGTTGATTCAGGCGGAGAAGAAAGCTGTTGCCGAGATCAAGGTGATCGACGAACCGGTGACCGTGGTGGTGTCGCAAAAGGGCTGGGTGCGCGCGCAAAAGGGCTGGACCAGCGAACGCATCGCTGCCGGCGGCACGCCGCCCGACTACACCTTCAAGTCCGGGGACAGCCTGTACGGCACATTCGAGTGCCGCACGGTGGATACCTTGCTGGCTTTCGGCAGCAACGGCCGCGTGTACACGGTGCCCGTGGCGATGCTGCCGGGCGGGCGCGGCGATGGGCAACCGGTGACGACACTGATCGAGCTGGAGCCGGGCACGCACCTGCTGCATTACTTCGCGGGGGCGCCGGGCGCGTGGCTGCTGCTGTCGGGTTCGGGCGGCTACGGCTTCCTCGCGACGGTGGAGAACATGATGTCGCGCCTGAAGGGGGGCAAGGCCTTCATCAGCTGCGGCGAAGGCGAGACGGTGTGCCGGCCTTCACCGGCCAACGTGCCTCCGCAGGCGCCTGCAACCCACGTGGCCTGCGCCTCGACGGGCGGCCGCATCCTGACGTTCGAGATCACGGAACTCAAACCGATGTCGAACGGCGGGCGCGGACTGATGCTGATCGATCTCGACGCGAAGGACACACTCGCCGGTGCCGCCGCCTACACACGCAGCGTGAAGATCAGCGGCATCGGCCGTGGCGGGAAGGAGCGTGAGGAAACGCTGGAGATCCGCTCGCTCAATAACGCCAAGCTGCATCGCGGCAAGAAGGGCAAGGTCGCGGACCTGGGCTTCAAGCCGACGTCGATCGAGCGGGTGGAGTGAACGACGTGCCAAGCATCGCCATCGAGGTTCGCAGGGAGTACACGCCGGCGGAAGAGGCCGCGCTGATGGAAGCGGCCCATTGCGCGTTGGTAGAAGCGTTCAGCGTTCTTCCGGTTCATCGAAACGTCACCCTGACGGTCCACCAGCCTTCGAGATTCATCGGACGCCTCGACTGCCCCGATCCAGAGCGGCTGACGAACATCAGCATCTTCGTCCTGCCGGGGCGCTCCGTCGATGCCAAGCGCCGCCTCTATCAAGGGATTGTGAAGAGGCTCGAACCCCTTGGAATTCCGCCGCAGTGCGTACTCATTCGGCTTCATGAACTACCTGCGGAGAATATCGGCGTTCGCGGCGGGCAGGCGGCCTGCGACATTGAGCTCGGCTACCCCGTAGGCGTCTAGGGAAGGTCGGGTCATTCCCCCGTTTGCGGGTAACGGCGAGCACCATGTGGCCGGACGAAGGCTCACTTGAGCTTCTTGTCTTCCCGTTTGGCGTCCGCCATCGCCTCCGGCTCCAGTTCCTCGGCAAAGCGGTTGAGGTAAACGAACACGCCCCATGCGGCCAGGAGTAGCGCGACCGCCACGAGAATGCTCGCCGCATACACGAGTTGTGTTGGATCTTCGTGCAAGGCCTTGAAAGTCGCGACGAGTCCTTCGAAGGCCAGCGCGACGACGATGACCACGAAGAATCGCGACAGGAACCTGCGCACGCGAGTCGGCGCGCTGATGTCTGCGTCGCGAACGACCTCTTCCTCGAAGATGGTTTCGGCAATCTGCAGAGCGACGACCGCTGCGGCGAGCAAACCCACCGCCTCGATGATGGCCTGCGCTGCCGCCCCGTCCAAGCCACCGGCGAAGGCCACCCATCCCATACGGGTGGCAATGACGATGAGCATGAGGGCCGAGCAGGCAAAGAGCAATGCCATCAGCCCATGGATGGTCCGGAACACGCGCGCAAGGGATTTCATCCGCGCATCGTGGCACAGAACGGCGGGAGGCGGGCGCCCCCGCCTCATGGAAGAGCTGGCGTCGACGCGCCTACTTCACTTTGGTATAGGTGTTGGCCACGCGCAGTGTGCATCTTCAGCCGCCGGACGTTGGTACTCACCGGCCTTCGGCGGCCGTGTGGAATGACAGTTCGACTTCAACTCAAAGCCTCGGCATGAAACTTCACGCCAATTGCACGGGCCACCTTGAGTACTGTCACAAAACTCGGATCGCCGTTCTCGCTCAGCGCCTTGTACAAGCTCTCGCGACTAAGACCCGCGTCGCGCGCGACCTGGGTCATTCCCTTGGCACGTGCAATGTCCCCTAGCGCGCGTGCAATTCCGACGCAACGATGCTTGTCCGAGTCTTCACATTTGCCTTAGCTTTTTACCCGGCGCCTTAGGCCGCTCTCCTTCTTGCATCACGGACTGCCCCCTTCCCCTTGGAGTTGGCGTGACATGAACACGCTGTTAGCGTCTTCGACGTACTCCGCAAACGGCGCACAGTAATCGAACCCGAAGCTCTCGTAAAGCCATCGCGCTGGCAGAAACGCCGCCTGAGACCCGGTCTCCAGGCTAAGACGGAGATACGAACGGGCTTGGGCCTCCCTCAGGATGCGCTGCAAGATCGCGCGGGCGACGCCTGTTCGGCGATGCGCCATGGCCGTGCGCATGGACTTGATCTCCCCGTGAGTGCGGTTTAGCTCCTTCAGCGCACCACACCCGAGCAAATCAGAACCGGCCCAAGCCGTCCAGAAGGTGATGCTGGGGTGGCGCAGGGCCTCTAGATCGAGTGCGTGCACGCTTTCTGGCGGCGAGATCTGGTGCATGTTGCGGAGGTGTTCCTCGAGCAATGCCCGAATCTCGGGACCACGGAGGTCGTCCAGGCGAATGTTCATATGAGATTGGCGAAGTGCAGTTGCGGCCCAACGGCTTCACCGCGGCATCAGCGCGAACACACCCCAGCCCAAGTATTCACGCGTGTAAGCGGCGTAGCGCTCGGGTTCCGATGTCAGTTTGGCTCGAACATCCTTCGCCAATTCGTCGTCGGGATTGGCTTCAAGCCATCGGCGCATGGTGAGCCACTTGGCTGCCTCGTACCTGTCCCAGTCGTCCTGGTCAGCCAGAACCATTTCAACGACGTCGTAGCCAAGCTGGCCGAAAGATGCGAGAAGTTTGGGAAGCATGAGAAAGTCGGAGATCGAGTTGGCAAGACACCCCTTGGCAACATCTTCCGTTGGCGGTAACTGCCGCCAGTAGGGCTCACCGACGACGATGATCCCCCCGGTACACAGGCTCCGCGCCAGAAGCTCGATAGTGCCGGCAACTCCCCCGGCGATCCAGGTGGCACCGACACAGGCTGCAACATCGACCTTCTCGTCAGAGACGTAGCCCGCAGCATCGCCATGGATGAACTTGACTTGATCGGCGACGCCGAGTTCTTCAGCACGGAGTTTCGCTTGTTCGGTGAACAACTGGCTCATGTCGATGCCGGTGCCGATCACGCCGTGATCGCGTGCCCAGGTGCACAGCATCTCCCCCGACCCGCTGCCGAGGTCAAGCACTCGGGCCCCCGATTCCAGACGCAGCGCCTTGCCGAGCGTGGCGAGCTTTTCGGGAGTGATCGGGTCGTGGATGCGGTGAGCACTTTCAGTGATGTTGAATATTCGTGGGATGTCCATGGTGGAAAATTTCCTTACGGATGTGAATAGATTCGCTCGAACATGTCGCGCGGAGTATGCAGTTCGAAGAATCCCATACGCTTCCAGTGAACTCTAACGTGAAGATGACCGGCGCCCATGCCTGCGGGCTCAAGAAAAAAGCTGTGCTCTCGTCCGGTTGCCTGCCACCATTGGCGATCGTGATGAATTGCTCGTTGTGGTACTTCCACATGTGAGCGAGCGTGATGCCCGGGTCGTAGACAAACGCCGCAAGCGATTTTTTTGCCGGGTGATGGGGGTCGCCTGGCGCCCGTCTTAAGATACCCCGCATGCAGAACAAGCCCGTGTCCACGCGTACCGACCCACCGCCTTTCCGCGCCATCGCCGACCTCGTGCGCGAGCACGCGCGCAACCGCCCGACGCAACGCGCGCTGGTGCAGGGCGATCGCAGCGTCACCTGGGCGCAGGTGGATGCGATGGTCGATCGCGTTGCCGCATCGCTGCAGCGCGACGGCGTGAAGCCGCGCGAGAGCATTGCGATCTGCTCTGCCAATTCGCTGGAGTACGTGGCGGTGTTCCTGGGCGCACTGCGCGCCGGTGTGGCCACTGCGCCGCTGGCGATCCAGTCGTCACCCGAGCAGTTGGCAGGCATGCTCGCCGACAGCGGCGCGCGCCATTTCTTCGTGGATCGTGGCGTGCCTGATTTCAAAAGCGCGGCGCGGCGCATCTACCTCGACGCGTCGGCGCAGCCGTCTTTCGAACAATGGCTGGCGCCCGCCGGCTCGCGGCCCAAGCCCGTCACCGTGCAGCCGGACTGGCCGTTCAACATCATCTATTCATCCGGCACCACCGGCACGCCCAAGGGCATCGTGCAGCCGCACGGGATGCGCTGGCAGCACGTCTCACGCGCGGAGAACTACGGCTACGGGCCTGACTCGGTGACGCTGATCGCCACCTCGCTTTGCTCCAACACGACGCTGGTGTGCTTTTTCCCCACCATCGCCAAGGGCGGCTGCGTGGTGCTGGCGCCGCCGAAGTTCGATGCGGCCACGTATCTCGCGCTCGCCGAAGAGGTGAGGGCCACGCACACGATGCTGGTGCCGGTGCAGTACCAGCGCATCATGGCGCTGCCGGAGTTCGACGGCTATGACCTCGAATCCTTCCACATGAAGTTTTGCACCAGCGCGCCCTTCCACGCCGACCTGAAGGCGGACATCCTGCAACGATGGACGGGTGGCCTGGTGGAGTTCTACGGCATGACGGAAGGCGGCGGCTCTTGCATGCTGGAGGCGCACAACTTCCCGCACAAGCTGCACACGGTTGGCAAGCCCGCCGAGGGCCACGACATGCGCGTGATCGACGAGGACGAACGCGAGCTGCCTGCGGGCGAAATCGGCGAGGTGGTGGGGCGTTCGGCTTCGATGATGGTGGGCTATCACAACCAGCCGGGCAAGACGCGTGAGGCCGAGTGGTACGACGCGCAAGGCAACCGCTTCATCCGTACCGGCGACGTCGGCCGCTTCGATGAAGATGGCTTTCTCACGCTCATGGACCGGCGCAAGGACATGGTGATTTCGGGCGGGTTCAACATCTATCCGAGCGATCTCGAAGCCGTGCTGCGCAAGCACGAAGGTGTCGCCGATGCGGCCGTGGTGGGCGTGCCGTCCAAGGAGTGGGGCGAGACGCCGGTGGCGTTCGTGGTGCCGCGTGACGGCGCGCCCGCCGCCGAAGAACTGCGCGCCTGGGTCAATGCGCAAGTGGGCAAGACCCAGCGGCTGGCCGATGTGCGTTATGTGGATGAACTGCCGCGCAGCGAGATTGGGAAAGTGCTCAAGCGGCAACTGCGCGAGGCGTACAACGCGTGACTGTCATGCCGGCCCCGGATCAGGTCCGGGGTTTCAATGCATCCGGCATCCATGCTTTCGAAGACATGGATTGCGGGTCAAGCCCGCAATGACAAGACGTTCAGACTTCGGCGATCAGCTCGATCTCTACGCAGGCACCCGTCGGGATCTGCGCCACGCCGAAAGCGCTGCGCGCATGCGCGCCCTTGTCGCCGAAGACCTGGCCGAAGAGCTCGCTCGCGCCGTTGGTCACCAGGTGCTGCTCGGTGAAGTCGCCGGTCGAATTGACGAGGCTCATCACCTTGACGATGCGCTTGACGGTGTTCAGGTCGCCGACGGCGGCGTGCAGGGTGCCCATCAGGTCCACGGCGATGGCGCGCGCTGCCGTCTTGCCTTCCTCGGTCGTCATGTTCTTGCCGAGCTGGCCGACCCAGGGCTTGCCGTCTTTCTTGGCGATGTGGCCGGAGAGAAAAACCAGGTTGCCGGTGCGCACGAAAGGCACATAAGCCGCAGCGGGCGTGGCCACGGGCGGCAGGGTGATGCCGAGTTCCTTCAGCTTGTCATAGATGCTCATGAATGCCTCTGGGGTATTGGAGGTTGGGAATTGTAGGCGTCGGCCGGCTCATCCAGCGGCGTCACGGTCACTGCCACGTGCAGCTCATGGTCGGCGCCGCCGTGCAGCACGCCGCGCAGGGGCGTGACGTCCGAATAGTCGCGGCCCGTGGCGAGCGTCACGTAATCCTCGCTGGGCGCGCGGTTGTTGGTGGGGTCCAGGTCTGCCCATTCACCCGCTTCACCATTGCCCGGCAAATAGACCGACACCCACGCGTGCGAGGCGTCGCCCCCCACCAGACGCGGCTGGCCCGGCGGCGGCGAGGTGAGCAGGTAGCCGCTCACGTAGCGCGCGGGCAGCTCCAGGCTGCGCAGGCACGCGAGCATGACGTGCGCAAAGTCCTGGCACACACCGTGGCGCAGTTCCAGGGCTTCCAGCACCGGGGTGCTCACGTCGGTGACGTCGGTGTCGTACTCGAAGTCGGCATGGATCCGCTCCATCAGCTCGTGCGCGGCTTCCAGCAGCGGCCGACCGGGCATGAAGCTGGGCCGCGCATACGCCACGAAGTCCTCGTGCCTCGGCACGTACTGCGAGGGAAAGACGAATTCCGCCGCCGGGTCGTACGCCGCGCCGCGGTGGTAGCGCAGGCGCTCGCGCACTTCTTCCCAGGGCATGCTGCTTTGCGGCGCCATCGGTGCGGACGTGGCAACGGTGCTTTCCGCGATGACCTTGAGTTCGTCGTGCCGCGTTCTAAGGCTGAAGAAGGCGCGCGTGTTGCCGTAGACGTCCACGGCTTCGCTTTGCCGGGCCGGGGTGGGAAATACCGTGAGCTCGTGCGCAAGCAGCCGCTGCCAGCGTGTGTTCGCGGGCTTGAGGTGCGCCATGTGTTGTGCCGTCTTGACGGCCGGCGAATAGTCGTAGCGCGTTTCGTGGAGGATGTGCAGGAGCATGGGGAAGACGGGCTCAGGCGCCGACGCTATGGCGCGCGTCGCCGGAGTGCGTGAAGTAGCGCGCGCTGAGGTCGTCCGACAGTTTGTAGGCCGCGTCCGTGCACAGCTGCAGCAAGTCCAGCAACGCCGTGTAGCGGCCGTCGGCATCGCGCTCGCACATCGCCTGCAATGACCATTGCTCCGGGTCCGGCACCGTGAGCGCGATGTCCGGCACCTCGCCGGGCGCACTTCCCGCGAGCTTGGCAAGGCGCCCACGCAGGGTCTGCGCGACCCAGCCGAGCGAGCGCGGGTTGTCGCGGTCGAGCACCAGCAGGTCCAGCAGCGCGGGAATGTCGTGGCGCTGCTGGTATTGCGCATGAAAGGTGATAGTGCTGTCGAAGAGCGCCACAACAGCTTCGAAGCCGCCTTCGTCGAACAGCGCTTCCGTCTCGATGGCCCAACCGAGCGCGGATGCGAGAAAACCCAGGCGCTCCAGGTGCCGGCCGCTGGAGAGCAACCGCCAGCCGTCGTCGCGGGTCATGCGGTCGGTCTGCGCGCCGGTCATTGCAGCGGTGTGGCCGGACAATGTTTCCAGCACGCGCAGGGCCTCGACGGACGAATAGTCGCCGTCATCGGTGACGAGCGCGCAGCCGCGCAGGAACTCGCGCTCGGCGCGCACGATCACGTTCCATTGCTCCTGCGACAGCCGCTCGCGCACGGCCGATGCCGCGCCGCGCAGTGCCATGAGGTTGTAGCCGACGCTGGTGGCTTCCTTGGTATCGGCCAAGCCCGCGATCAGCGAACGCTCGAACACGCGGCGGGCTTGCGTCGCCGGGGGCACAGCGGGCAGCACCAGCGAGTTGGCCACGGCCATTTCGGTCAGCCACGCGAGCAGGGGCTGGGAAGTCTGGTCCTCGCCGTTGAGGCTTTCGAGCACGAGGCGCGCCAGCCGCGCGGTGTTTTCGGTGCGTTCGGTGTAGCGGCCGAGCCAGAAGAGGTTTTCCGCGGCACGGCTCGTGGCGCTGCGGCTGCGGTGCCCGATCTCCATGGCCGGCTGGTCATGGTGCAACAGGCTGGTCGCGTCGACCTCGCCGTCGGTCAGCACCCAGGTGTCCGCGCTGCTGCCGCCGCGCTGCATGGAGGTGATCTCCAGCGCCGCACTGGCAATGCGCGTCAGGCCGCCGGGCAGCACGCGCCACGACTGAACGCCGTCCGATACCGCGAACACGCGCAGCATCAGCGAACGCGGCAGGATGTGATCGCCCTCGCGGCCTTGCTTCCAGGTGGGCATCTGCGACAGGGGCAGGTACGACTGGACGGTATGCTCCTCGGCCCCGCGCACGATGCGGCCAGCCCATTCATCCAGCTCGCGGCGCGACAGCGACTTGCCGAGCGTCGCGCCCGAGCCCGGGCCGCCGTACGTGGGCTTGATCACGCTCGTGGCCAGTTGCGGCAGAACGGCCTCCATGGCCGCGCGCTCTCCGCACCACCAGGTGGCCAGCGAGGGCAGCTTGAGTTCCTCGCCCAGCAGGTGCCGCGAAATCGCGGGCAGGAAGCCGAGGATCGCGGTAGATTCCAGGAAAGCCGATCCGGGTGCGTTGGCGACAAGCACGTTGCCCGCACGGATCGCCTGCAAAAGCCCCGGCACGCCCAGCCGCGAATCGGCGCGCAGTTCCAGCGGGTCGAGGAACTCGTCGTCCAGGCGCTTGAGGATGCCGTGCACGGGTTCCAGCCCCTTGAGGGTCTTGAGGTAGAGCCGCTCGTCACGCACGGTGAGATCGCTGCCCTCCACGAGCGTGAGGCCCAGGTAGCGCGCAAGGTACGCGTGCTCGAAATACGTTTCGTTGTACGGCCCGGGCGTGAGCAGCACGATACGCGGGTCGTCCGTGGTGGCGCACATGGTGCGCAGGCCCTCGACCAGCGCGCGGTAGGTGGCGGCCAGGCGCTGCACCTTCAGGTCGCGAAATGCCTCGGGGAACAGGCGCGAGATGATGAGGCGGTTCTCCAGCAGATAGCCCAGACCCGAGGGGGCCTGCGTGCGCTGCGACACCACCCACCAGGCGCCGGCCGGGTCGCGCGCCATGTCGAAGGCGGCGATATGCAGGTGCCCGCCCCCGGCCGGCTTCACGCCGTGCATGGCGCGAAGGTAGCCGGGATGGCCGTGCACCAATGCGGGGGGCAACAGATTCTTCTGGAGCAGCTGTTGCGGCCCGTATACGTCGGCCATGATGCGGTCGAGCAGCTTCACGCGCTGCAAGACGCCTGTCTCGATCTGCTGCCAGCTCTGCGGCGTGATGATGAGGGGAAACAGGTCCAGCGACCATGGCCGCTGCGGGCCATTGGCATCCGCATAGACGTTGTACGTGATGCCGTTGTCGCGCACCTGGCGCTCCAGGTTCACTGTGCGGCGGTTCAGGTCGGCGAAGCCGTCGCGGCCCAGGTTCTCGAAAAAGCGCGCCCACGGACGGCAGGGCAGGGCGTGGGGAGAGATCGCATGGACCGTCGCACCATCTTCGGACGGCGCCGAGACGCCCCCGCGCAATTCGTCGAAGTGGCCGGGTGAGGCGGGCGCCGCCAGCGCGGCGACGAGGGCCGCGGGCGTTTCCTGGGCGTCGGCCCCGAAGAGCGACTGAGCTGAATCGTTGTGTTTGTCCACGTGGCGGTATTGTCACACCTGCTTGCAAGGCATGCCCCCAACCGGACGGTGGGGGCTCTTGCGCCTGTTGCATGCGGGCGACGGCCCCGCGTGAGCCTTGGCTGGCGGACAATGGGCCATGCAAGACGACATTCCGCCGACGGCGGCCCCCACCGCTTCGCCCGCTCCCGCCGAGGCCCCGCCCATCGACGCGCTGTTGCTCGCTGCCGCGCGCGTGGTCACGTTCGACGGGCAGCGGATCCTCACCAACGCCAGCGGCTTCTTCTTCCAGCGCGCAGAGCGCCTGTTCCTGGTCACGAGTCGGCACGTGATGATCGACGAGCCAAGCAAGCACTATCCCGACCGTGTCGAGATCGAGCTGCACACCGACGGCCGCAACATGGCCCGGTCCACCGGTTTTTCGATGCCGCTGTACCGTGACGGCAAGAGCGTATGGCGTCAGGGCCGCGATACCGGCGGCGACGTCGATGTGGCCGTCCTGGAGATCGAGCGCGGCGCGCTGCCGAAGACGGCCGTCTACCGCGCCTTCACACCCGACCACCTGCATCAGCCGCAACAGGCGGTGGAGGTCGGCTCCACGCTGCTGGTGGTGGGCTTTCCCCTCGGCTTTCACGACGCGCTGCACCACCTGCCCGTCGTGCGACACGCCGTCAATGCGTCACCCTTCGGCCTGCGCTTCCAGGGCAAGGGTTACTTCCTCACGGATGCGCGCACCCACCGCGGCACCAGCGGCGCGCCCGTGGTGATGCGTTCGCGCAGTGGCGCGTCGGCGCAGGGCGACTTGCCATGGACGCTATTGGGCATTCATTCGTCGCGCATGGACGTGGGTACGCGCGACCTCAAACTCGATGAGGCGCTTGGCCTCAATTGCGCTTGGTATGCGGACATTCTGTTGACGCTGACGAAGGATTGATCGGCCGCGGCCCACGCCGTTGTCATGCCGGACTCGATCCGGCATCCATGGTGGCGGGCGCTCGCGGCGCGGCAGGCGGTACCCGGCAGCGGCTCATACTGTGGCGGTCTTCGCTTCGCTACGACTTCGCGAAGCGGCTTGGCCTGGGGACGGCGCCGTACAACTCACTACGCGCCCTTCGGGCTCTTCGTTCAAACAAGTACGGCGAGTCAGTTACGAAGCGCTTCGCGCCCGTCCCCAGGCCAAGCCGCTTCGCCGCCACAGAAATCGCCGCTGCCGGGTACCGCCCGCCGCGACGCGAGAGTGGTGGTATTCCACCGGGGGCGTGCCTACAGTGTTGGCTGCAAATCCGCGTGCGGGTGGGCCATGCCGCGCAATCAGACGATGCGCCTGCGGTGAGTGGTTTTGCGCTCGGCGCGAAGCGGTTTGTCAACTGACCAAGCCGTGTCATGCCGGACTTGATCCGGCATCCATGGGGGCGCGTGCAGGGCATCAGCCGGGATCATGGCACCGGGGCGCTCTACTCCGTGAGTGTCCCCCGGCACCGGGTTGGCGGGCGCTCGCGGCGCGGCAGGCGGTACCCGGCAGCGGCTCATACTGTGGCGGTCTTCGCTTCGCTACGACTTCGCGAAGCGGCTTGGCCTGGGGACGGCGCCGTACAACTCGCTACGCGCCTTCGGCTCTTCGCTCAAACAGGTACGGCGAGTCAGTAACGTAGCGCGCTTCGCGCGCCCGCCCCCAGGCCAAGCCGCTTCGCCGCCACAGAAATCGCCGCCGCCGGGTACCGCCCGCCGCGCCGCGAGAGTGTTGGTATTCCACCGGGGGCGTGCCTACATTGTCTCGGCAAATCCGCGTGTGGGTGTGCTGTGACGCGCAATCAGACGAGGCGCCTGCGATGAGCGGTTTTGCGGTCGGCGCGAAGCGCTATGTAAACATGCTCATCGCGCCTGTTTGAACGCAGCGGCCTCAGGGCGCGAAGTGAGTTGCGCGATGCGACCGCAAAACCGCTCATCGCAGGTTCAGTCGGCCCCTAGGGCCGACCGCCTCGTCGCGCGGCACAGCACACCCGCACGCGGATTTGCCCGCGAGGTCGTCGAGCGAAAATAAACAGACGCCTCAATCAAACGCAAACGTGAAGATCAAGTCAACCCCGGCGCGTTCGCCCGCTTCAGCGCGCACAGTCAGGCGGCGAGAAACGTCGTAGAAGATGTAGAGCGTGCCCAGGGCCCCCGAGAGGCTGCGCTCATAGGATGCGTAGAAGTTGTCCGCGAAACGCTTGCCCAGCGCGACGACGGCGCCTTCGCTGCTGTTGCGCCGCACCGAGAGTTCGTCCAGGCCGACGCGGGACGCGAAACTGGTTGCGCCCGGCCTGCGGCTCGACAGCAGCGCAAGCGCCGCCTGCTGGACGAGCGCGGCCTCGGCGCCGGTGTCGGGCACGGGCCGGCCCGTCACGAGCCACGCCAGTTTTTCTGCGTCGGGCAACTCGGGCTCGGAGTAGAGGCGCACGAACGGCGCTTGCGCGTTGCCGGTGATCAGCACGCCGACGCGCTGCGAGATGTTCGGCCGCACCGCGAGGATGTCGAGCGACGGGTTGTCGATGCGGCCGGTGAAGCGAAGCACGCCGCGCTCGACGTCCAGCCGCTGGTTGTACGCACGATACTCGCCCCGCACGGTGGTGATGGTGCCGTTCAGTTGCGGCGCGGCGAGCGATTGCCCCGACAGGGCCAAGGTGCCACGCAGCCGCGTTCGCAGGCCGCGCCCCTGCACCTGGAAGTCGTCGCCCAGGTCCAGGTCCACCGCCACGTCGAGCGGCCGCTTCGGCGGCGCGGCGGGGGCGCCCGCGGTTTGCTGCGGCGGGGCATTGCGTTCGCGCGCGGTCGTGCCGAGGGATGTTGCGTTGCGCACCACGACGTCGTCGCCGAGCCTGGGCTCCGTCTCGTCGGGCAGCGTGATGCGGGCCTGGTCCACCTTGATGCTGCCCCGCACTTGCGTGGCAGTTGGTTCCACACGCGCTTCGAGCCGGCCCGAAACGGTGAGCTGCCGGTCGGAGCGGATGCTCGCGCGCAGGCGCGTGAGTTGTGCGCGGGCCTGCAGGCGCGGGCTGCCACCCGTCCACGTGGCCTCGCCAGTGGCGGTCAGTGTGCCTCCGCTGCCCTGCGCGCCACCGCCATGCAGCGTGAACTCGGTCAGCAAGAGGCGATTGCCTTCGAGCCGCGAGCGCAGCCGTCCGTCGCGCAGTTCGATGCCGTCCACCACGGACCGCAGGGCGAGGTCGTCCGCGGCGATGGTGCCGGAGAGCTGCGGATCGGCGCGCGTGCCCGCGGCCTTCACGTCGGCAGCGAGCGAGCCGCGTAACCGCCAGCCCGGCGGCGCGAGCAGCGACCACACGCCGATGCGCGGCAGCTGCGCGCGCAGCGTTCCCGAGATCGGCGCCTGCTCGGGCCACTGCCAGCCGGCGGGCCCGCCGCGAGAGAGACGAGTCACCATCCGGCCGTCCGCGACCCCGGCGCGCTCGCTGTCCCAGCGCAGCGTGACCGTGGCCTGGTCGCCCTGGCTCGCGAGCGTCAGCCGCGCCTCGCGCACACCCGCGGCGACGCGTGAGGAGACGCCGGGCGCGGTCTCTGCCAGCACCGTGACGTCCCCGCGGCTGCGCGTGAGCGATGCGTTGAGCTTCAGCTCGCGCCCGAGGCTCGCGTCCCATTGCGCGTCGAACACCATGTCGCCCGACAAGGCGGAGCCCGCGAGCTGCTGCCCGCCGAGGAGCTCGATCCACCCCAGTGGCAGGCCGGTGAGCCGCCCGGCGGTGCGCAAGTCACCGGGGCGCCAACGCACCGGGTCCCACGCGAGCAGGGCCTTCGTGGGCGGCGCCGCGCCTTTCACAGCCGGGGACGATAGTGTTGCCTGCCCCGCGGTCACGTCCAGCTCGCTGTCTGTGGGGGACCAGCGCAGGTCCACGGGGCGCTGCAGGGCAAGTTGCCAGGCGCCGCTGCCAATCGCCGGGTCGAGCACCGACACATCCAGGCTGGCAATGTTGCCACGCCATTGCGCGGGCGTGCCGCGCTTCAGGGGCGCGCGTCCTCCGCGTCCGGACAGTTGCAGGCCCACCTGGCGCGGGCCCTGGCGGGCGCGTGCCTGCGCAGCCAGCGTGGCGTCGCTCAAGCGCCCGTTCAACGTGACCAGGACGTCCGTGGCGGCCCACGAGGGTGGGGTCTGGCTCGGTTCGCGCGAGCCCAGTTCCAGCGACGGCGACGACAAGCGCGCCTGCACGGTCGGGTCGCTCCATCCTCCCTGCCATGCAAGCGTCATGGCCGCTCGCCCTCCGAGGGGCGGCGCCTTGTCTACGGCGTCCATGCCCGGCAGGCGCTGCAGCCAGCGTTGGGCCGAGGCCAGGTCGCCGCTGTCGATTTGGGCATTGCCCCGCCCCGTGGCTTCGGACAACTCGCCGTTCGCCGTGGCGCGCAGGCCCGGCGCCAGCAGCGACAGGCGGCCACTGCCGGAACGTGAGGGGATTTCCGCTTCGATCGATCCGTGCAAGGTCGCGTCGCCGGCCACCAGCGCGAACACAGGAACGGACAGGTGACCACCGGCCCAGCGGCCGTTGGCCTTGACCTGCAGTATTTCGAGCCGGGCGGGCTTCTTCTTCGCGCGAGTGGCCGCCTGCGACGTCGCCTTGGCGGCGCGGCCGCTGCCCTTGAGGCCCAGGTCGAATGCGATCGCGTCGCCGTCCTGCCGCATCTCCACGCGCCCGCCCAGAGGCGCCGCCGCGAGCTTCGTGTGCAGCGCGGCCGGGTCGACGTCCACCAGATCGCCGCGCAAGGTCCATCCGGCATTGCCGGGTTTCCATTGGCCGTTGGCCTTCATTCGGCCGCCGCCCAGTTGCGCGTCGAGGTTTTGCACCAGGGCCATGCCCTTGCGCCACTGTCCTTGCGCCTTCAGTTGCGACACCGGCAACCGCCGCCCGTCCCACGGGCCGGGGATGCCGTTGCGCACGTCGGCGTGGACCTGCCACGTGCCGGCCCCCGCCGGCGCAAGCCGCACTTGTCCCGCCAGCAGCGTCTGAGGCGCTTCGGGCCAGAGAGCAGCCAGGTCGAGGCCATTGAGGTCCGCCTGCGCCTGCGGCACGGGCTGCTCGGCCCACAAGGTCACGCGCGCGCTGGCGGTCGCTTGTGTCGCCTGCGCGCCCGCGGCGGTGGTTTCCACCTGCGCCCGCGCCTGCAAATCCGCCAGCGGCCCACGCAGCGTCGCAGTGAATTCGACCGGCAGCGTCGACGCACGCCCCGGCACAGGCGCCTCGACCTTGCCCGAGATGGTCGCGTCCAGAGGGAGCGGGCCGCGCGCGCCCAGGCTTGCCGCTGCGCGATAGCTGCCACCCGCCCAGCGCACGTTGTCCAGGCGCAGCCCGTGGTTTGCGCCGTCGAACCAGTAGCGCCCCGCGATATCTTCCACGCGAATCGTCTTGTTCGTGATCCATTCCACCTGCGTGATCCGCAGGTCGTCGAGTTCCACCTCGGGCCGGATCACCAGCGCATCGGGGAGCTTGAACGGCTCGTTGGTTGGCGGGCGGCGATCGGTAATGCGCAGCGCCGATGCGTGCACGCGGTCCAGCTTCACGGTGCCGCCGAAAAGGAAAAGCGGCCGCCAGGCCAGTTCCACGTCCTCGGCTTCGATCTTCAAACCGTCACGCTCCCAGGCCAGGCGGCGCACGTTCAGGCCGGTGCGCAGTGTCCCGCTCATGCCTTCGGCTGTCAGCGGTTGCGACTCGGCCACCCGCCGCACGGCCCACCGCAGAGAGCTGTCGGTGCCAGCCCACCACCACAGGCCTGCGGCCGCCGACAGCACGATCACGATCACCGCGAGCAGCAGCGTGGGAATAAGTTGCCATTCACGATGGACGAGCCGAGTTTTCAAAACACGAACCCCACGCTCATGTGCACCCGCACGCTCTTGCTCTTCACGCCATAGGCGAGATCCGCCTGCACCGGGCCCACCGGGCTCTTCCAGCGCACTCCCGCACCGATGCCCGTGGACAAGCGGATGTCGCTGACCCGATCGGCCACGCCGCCCGCATCCACGAACGCCACGCCCTCGAATTCGGTCGGCCGGCCACCCCAGCGAATCGGCTTCTGCCATTCCACACTGCCCACCGCCATGTAGCGGCCGGGGCCGGTCTGCCCGCCCGGCAATGCAACGCCGATTTCACGGAACGCGTAGCCGCGCACCGTGGTGTCGCCGCCGGTACGGAATAGCTGCGTGGAGGGCACTCTCGCGTCGGAGCGAGCGACCACGGCGCCGGCTTCGGCGCGCAGTTGCAGCCGGCCTTGCGTCAGTGGCCGCAGGAACAACCCGCGGAACACCGTGCGCTGGAACACGCTGCGGTCTCCGCCGAGCGTCACGCCGCCACCGAGCTCCAGGCCGAGACCATGGCCGCGCGTCGGAAATGTCAGGCTGTCGAAGTAGCGACCGGTCCACACGTAGTTCGCGCTCAGCGCCGAGCCCGCGCCGCTGTCGACGGACGCGACGGGCGCGCCTTCGGTCGTCTGCACGGTGGCACGGTCGTACTGGACATAGACGTTGCGGTCGATGTGCTCCTCGCTGCGCAGCCGCCCGAAGCGCAGCCGCTGGCCGTGCGTGACCAGGCTGCCGTCATCCAGGCGCTCGGCGCGCGCGAGGGCCGCCCAGCGCCAACCCGATTCGTCGGGGATCCCCGTGAGCTCCGTCTGCACGAACGGCGACTTGCGATCGATCTGCAGCTTGCTCACCGCGCGCCAGCCGATGCCGGGTACGCGGTTGTGGATGTGTTCGACGGACACGCGCGGCCCGCTGTCGGTGGTGAGGCCGACACCCAGCACGACCTTCTGCAGCGGTGCTTCGCGCACCGTCACCTGCACCGGCGCTGCCTGCGGGTCGCTTTGCGGATCGACCAGGATGAAGGCAGAGTCGAAGTAGCCGCTGCTGGCAAGGCGCAACTGCGCCTGCAGGATGCGCTCGCGGTCGTAGATCGAGCCTACCGGCAGGCGCGCGATGCGGGGCACCAGCACCGGGTTGTACCTTTCCACGCCGCTCACCTGCATCGGCCCGAGTCGAAACAGCGGGCCGGAGTCGAGTCTCAGGCCCAGGCGCGCGCGGTGCGCCGGCGCGTCGATGTCGGCCAGGCTATAGCTGATTCGTCCCGCGGGGTAGCGGCGCGCGAGCAACTGCTGCACAGCGGCAGCCTTGGCGTCGTCCCACGCCGACTGCGTGAAGGGCCGGCCCACCGGCAGGCGCCAGTCGCCGCGTATGCCTTCGCGCTGGCGCATCGCGTCGACATCTTCGCTGCGCGCGATGTCGCCCTCGAACTCGATCATCACCTCGTTGACGGCAGCGGACTGCCCCGGCTCCACCGTCACGACGATAGTGGGCCGCGTTCCGGGCTCCCGGGTGATCCGAACTTCGGGACTGAAATAGCCCAGCGTCGCGGCAAGCTCCCGCACTTCCTCGTCCGCCATCCGCACGAGGCGCGAGAGTTCCGCGTCATCCAGGTCGCTGACCTCGCGGTAGCGGCGCAGGTCCAGGTGGCGTTCGAGCACGCCCCGCAGCGGCTGGGGCGCGCGGATGTCCAGGTCGAACGAAGGGCTTGCCGCTGCGTCGACGCCGCCGCGCGCGTTGTCAGGGGTCTGCGCCTGCGCCTGCGCGAGAGCGGGCACGGGCGCGAGAACTAGCAGGGCAGCCACGCCAAGGGCGCCCGCGAGCATGCCGGTCATGTGATGAGCTTTGCGCAAATGCTTCACTATGCAGGCTCGGCGGCCTTCACTGCGTAGGCCAATTCCGACAGACTCCGTCTGGCCTTGAACTTAAAGCTCCGTGGCCGCATCTGAGCGAGTGCAACAGCATAGTTCGGAGGAACACATCCATGGCACAGTTTCAGATCAAGGCGGCCCCGTTGGTGGTGGCGCTGCTCGGCGCCGGCGTGATCGGCGGGGCGGGCGTTGAAGCCTTGCACGGCCGCGTGCAAGCGGCGCCGGCTACGGTGGCCGCGCCCGCTACGGCGGCGGCCCCGGCCCCTGTCGCGCCCGTCCTGGCGGCGGCCACGCTCCCCGATTTCCCCCGCATCACCGAGCGCTACGGCCCCGCGGTGGTCAACATCAGCGTGTCCGGCACCCGCAAGGCGAGGGGACTCGACCCGGAAGACGCGAGCGATCCATTCGAGCTGTTCCGCCGGTTCCAGCAGGGGCAAGGTCGCGCGGTCCCGCGCGACGTGCCTGTGCGCGGCATGGGGTCGGGCTTCATCATCAGCGCCGACGGCATTATCCTCACGAACGCGCACGTGGTGAAGGACGCGAGCGAAGTGACGGTGAAGCTCACGGACCGCCGCGAGTTCCGCGCCAAAGTGCTGGGCACCGACGCCAAGACCGACGTGGCCGTGCTCAAGATCGAGGCGCGAAATCTGCCGGTGGTCACCTTGGGCAACACCAAGGACCTGCGTCCGGGCGAATGGGTGCTGGCAATCGGCTCGCCCTTCGGCTTCGAGAATACGGTCACGGCCGGCGTGGTGAGCGCGAAGGGTCGTTCGCTGCCGGACGACAGCGCCGTGCCTTTCATCCAGACCGACGTGGCCGTGAACCCGGGCAACTCCGGTGGCCCGCTCTTCAACGGGCGCGGCGAGGTGATCGGCATGAACTCGCAGATCTACAGCCGCTCCGGCGGCTACCAGGGCGTGTCTTTCGCGATCCCCATCGACGTAGCCACGCGGGTGAAGGACCAGATCGTCGCCACCGGCACGGTGCAGCACGCGCGGCTTGGTGTGACTGTGCAAGAAGTCAACCAGGCGCTTGCCGATTCGTTCAAGCTCGATCGCCCTGAAGGTGCGCTGGTGGCCAGCGTGGAGAAGGGCGGCCCCGCCGAGAAGGCCGGCCTGCAGCCCGGTGACGTGATCCGCAAGGCCAATGGCCAACCCATCATCGCGTCGGGTGACCTGCCGGCGATGGTCAGCCTGTCGCGCCCAGGGGAGCGCCTGCAACTGGAAGTCTGGCGGCAGGGCCGCAAGGTGGACTTGGCCGCGCAGCTGGCCAGCGCCTCCGAGAAGGTCGCGAAGGCCGAGCCGCGCGAGCAGTCTGCGGCAACAGGCGGCAAGCTCGGCCTGGCGCTGCGGCCACTGCAGGAGGCCGAGAAGCGCCAGTCCGGCATCAAGGAAGGCCTGCTGGTCGAGGACGTTAGCGGTGCCGCAGCGCGGGCGGGTGTTGAGCCTGGCGACGTGGTGCTCGCGATCAACGGCACGCCCGCGAAATCCGTGGAGCAGGCGCGCTCCGCGATCGCGAAGTCGGACAAGTCGGTGGCGCTGTTGATCCAGCGCGGCGAAGAAAAGATCTTCGTGCCGGTGCGGATCGGGTAAGAATCGGTCGCGCCGCAAGCATCCGCCCCGCTTGGAATTCACATTTCAGCGGATGTACGCTTCGGTGGCGTAGCGACGCATCATCCGATGGCTGTTGAAGTACGACGCGTTCTTGCTGATGGCGCCCTTCATCACTTTGGTCCAGCGCGCCGGTTCCCTGCTGTCGTACAGCGGCAGCACCACCTGTTCCAGCTTGTCGTACAAGGCGGCGGCGTCATTGGCATCTTCCTCGACCGTATCGCCGATGGCCCATCCCGTGACACCCTCGATGCACCCCTCGATCCACCAGCCATCGAGTACCGAGAGGCTCGGCACTCCGTTGAACGCGGCCTTCATTCCGCTCGTTCCGGAGGCCTCCAGCGGGCGAAGGGGCGTGTTGAGCCAGATGTCCACGCCCGCCACCATGAGCCGCGCGATGTCCATGTCGTAGTCGGGCAGGTACACCACGCGCACGCTCCCCGCAAGCGCGCGCGCCTGAGCCAGCAGCTGCCGGATCAATGCCTTGCCACCCTCGTCGTGCGGGTGCGCCTTGCCGGCGAGCACCACTTGAAACGGCCGCTCGCGTGCGATGGAGCCCAGCCGTGCAAGATCCGAAAAGAGAAGATCAGCACGCTTGTATGCGGTCATGCGCCTTGCGAACCCCAGCAGCGGGACGTCGGATTCCAGGCGGGTTCCGGTGAGCGACAGCACGCGCTCGATGAGCTCGTGCTTGCATTGAAGGTGCGCTTCCCAGATATCGCCGTCGGGGATGCAGCAGTCCGCACGCACGAGCAATTCAGGCTCGTGGCACCAGCTGGGAAGGTACCGGTTGTAGAGCTTGCGGAAGCTCTCGGCGGCCCAGGTGAACGGATGCACCCCATTGGTGATCGCGTGGACCTGGTAGCCGGGGAACATCTTGTGGGAAATCTCCGCGTGGCGCTTGGCGACGCCGTTCACGAAATCGCTCAGGTTCAGGGCGAGCCGCGTCATGTTGAGGTTCTCATCGCCGCCCAGATGCTTGAGGGTCGCCAGGTCGATCCCCGTGCCGAGCACGCGCTGCACAAGGGAGTACTCGAACCGGTCATGGCCGGCCTCGACCGGCGTGTGGGTGGTGAAGCTGCACAGCTCGCGCACGCGCGGCAAGTCGTAGGCGGGCTCGCCGGGCCGCACATCTTCAGGCCGATAGAAATAGCGCCGCAACAGCTCGAGCCCGAGCATCGCTGAGTGCCCCTCGTTGAGGTGGTAACGCCGGATCTCGAAGCCAAGTGCCTGCAGCATGCGAACCCCGCCGACTCCGAGCACGATCTCCTGCTTGAGCCGCAATCGTTGGTCGCCGCCGTAGAGATGGTGTGTGATCTCGCGATCCTCCGCACCGTTTTCATCCAGGTCCGTGTCCAGCAGGAGGACAGGCTCGCGGCCGCCGAGCTGGCCCTGGAGCACGTAAAGCCAGGCGCCGATCCACACCGGCCGCCCTTCGATGGGAACGGCGATTTTTGCCTCCAGCGGCTGCATCCACTCGCGCGGCTCCCACACCGCGGGCTGCTCGACCTGGCCTTCGTCCGGGTCGATCTCCTGACGAAAATAACCGGCGCGCGAAACCAGGCTGACGGCCACGAGCGGCAACTGCAGGTCCGCAGCCGAGCGGACCGTGTCGCCGGCAAGCACCCCGAGCCCTCCGGCGTAGGTCCGGATCTCGTTGCGCAGCGCAATCTCCATCGAAAAATAGCCGATGCGTGGTTCGTGAATGAATTCGTCGATCATGACAAGTGCCTGTGCAGAGTCAGCAGTTTGATTGACTTCAGTCAAGGCGAGTCCGTTCCTGCGTGATTGCGTTTGCTGTGTAGCTGCAGGCGCGAGCTTGATGTGGATCATGACAAGCGGGGGGTCACCGCCTAGAGTTGACTACCTGTCCCGCCCGCATTCAACGCGAGGATCACCCCATGGACATCGCAGCGGCAGTACGAACGCCCGCGCCGCGCTGGGAACATTTCGACCACGGCGCCGACATCGGCGTGCGCGGCCTCGGCCCTACCAAGGCCGCCGCGTTCGAACAGGCGGCAGTGGCGTTGACCGCCGTGATCATCGACCCCGACAGGATTGAGCCGCTCGAGCGTGTCCTCATTTCGTGTGAGGCCGGTGATGACGAGCAGCTTCTGGCCGCGTGGTTGAACGCGATCGTGTGCCAGATGGCCGTGAGACGCATGCTGTTCAGGCATTACGAGGTTGAGCTTCAGGGGGGCCGGCTAACGGGCATGGCGATCGGGGAGCGGATTTCACGCGAGCGGCACCAGCCGGCGGTCGAGGTCAACGGCGCGACGTACACCACACTGCGCGTGGACCGCACCGGCGACGGCGGGTGGCAGGCCCAAACTGTTGTCCATGTCTGAGCATGGACTGCAGGGGGTGCGCGCCAGCCCCGGCGCGATGCAACTGCAACTTCTGACGCTGATTTCAAGGATGCTGCGCGAACTGCGGGGCGAAGACGCGCCACCGGTCGAGCTGGACGACGAACTGGACCGGACCCTCGGCATCGACAGCCTGGTGCGCATGGAACTGATGCTGCGGCTGGAGCGGGCCTTCGACATTCGACTCCCTGAGGCCGCGATCCAGGAGGCGCAGACACCGCGCGATCTTTTGCGCGCACTCGCCGCCGGCACGCCTCGAGAGCGGGCGCCTGCGCGTCCGACGGCGGTTCCGTCGATCGCAGCCGGGGAAGTGCCGGTCTCGCCGCCGCGCCATGCGCAAACCCTGCGCGAGGTCCTGCGATGGCACGCCGAGCGAAGCGCGACTCGCCGGCACATCACGTTGATCGGCGAGGGCTCGGCAGCGCAGGAGCTCACGTACGGCGAGTTATGGGACCAGGCGCAGGCGACCGCGGCAAGCTTGCAGCACTGGGGCATCGTCCCGGGCGACGCGGTGGCCATGATGCTGCCCACCAGTCTTGCGTTCTTCCGCGCCTTCATGGGCGTGTTGCTCGCCGGCGCGATTCCCGTTCCGATCTATCCGCCGCTGCGTGCCTCGCAGATCGAGGACCACCTGCGCCGGCAGGCGGGCATTCTGGCCAATGCATCCGCCGTGCTGCTGATCAGCGACGAGCCGGCCCTGCCGGCCGCCCGCATCCTGAGGGCGGGCGTGCCCCATTTGCGCGCGGCGCTGACCCTCGAACGGCTTGCGGCTCCCGGAGCGGCGTGGCAACCGGCCGATCGCCAGCCCCACGACACGGCACTGCTCCAGTACACCTCGGGCAGCACGGGGCAGCCCAAGGGTGTCGTGTTGAGCCACGCGAACCTGCTGGCGAACATCCGCACCATGGGCGAGGCCTTGAAAGCCGACGCGAGCGACGTGTTCGTGAGCTGGCTGCCGCTTTATCACGACATGGGCCTGATCGGTGCCTGGCTGGGCAGCCTCTACCATGGCGTGCCCTTGTACGTGATGCCGCCACAAGCCTTCCTCGCGCGGCCGTCCCGGTGGCTGCGGGCCATCAGCGACCACCGTGCGACGCTCTCGGCGGCGCCGAACTTCGCCTACGAAATCCTGGCGACGCGTGTTCCCGACGACGAGCTGCAGGGAGTGGACCTCGGCACCTGGCGCGCCGCACTCAACGGCGCCGAGCCTGTACAAGCCGGCACGCTGGAGAGGTTCGCGCGACGCTTCGCCGCGTGCGGATTCGACCGGCGGGCCATGATGCCCGTGTATGGCCTGGCGGAGAACGGCGTGGGCCTGGCATTTCCGCCGCTGTCTCGGGGGCCGAGGATCGATCCCATCGACCGAAGCGAGCTTCAGGCCGCCGGCCGCGCCATGCCTGCCGAACCCAGCCGGCCGGCCATGGAGGTGGTGTGCTGCGGCCTGCCGCTGCCGGGCCATGAGATCCGGGTGGTGGACGCCCAGGGACAGGAACAGCCGGAGCGCAGGGAGGGGCGGGTCGAATTCCGTGGTCCTTCGGCGACGGCGGGATATTTGCGCAATCCGCAGGCCACGAGGGCATTGTTCCACGGCGACTGGCTGGACACGGGCGATGTCGGCTACGTTGCCGAGGGCGAGCTGTACCTGACCAGCAGGGCGAAGGACCTGATCATCCGCGGCGGCCAGCACATCCACCCGTACGACCTGGAGGAAACACTGGGCGCGCTGCCCGGCGTCCGCCGTGGCTGCGTCGCGGTATTCGCGGCGGGCGACCCTGGCAGCGGCACCGAGCGCGTCGTGGTGCTGGCGGAGACGCGGCTGCAGGAGCCGCAGCAGCGCGCGCAATTGCGCTCACGCATCGCCGAACTCGCGGTCGCGGTGCTCGGCGTGCCCGCGGATGACATCGTTCTCGCCGAGCCGCGCACGGTGCTCAAGACCTCCAGCGGCAAGATTCGCCGGGCGGCGTGCCGCGCTCTCTACGAGCAGGGGCAACTTGGCACGCAGGGGCGCCCGGTGGCGGTGCAGCTCGCGCGTCTGTGGCTCGATGCACTTCAGGCGCGCCTGCGCCGGCCCGGGCGGTGGGCCGCCACGCTTGCCTACGCCGCGTGGCTGTGGATGGTTTTTGTCGTCGGCGCGGTGGCGTCGGCTGCCGCGGTGCTCCTGCCCGGGCTCGGCAACCGCAAGCGGGTCGTACGCGCGATCGCTCGCCTGGCGATGCGGTTGTCGCTGCTGCCCATCGAGATCGAGGGGGATGCCGGCGCCGTGCAAGGGCCGGTGGTCGTGGTGGCGAACCACGCCAGCTATCTCGACAGCCTGCTGCTCACGGCCGTGCTGCCGGCGCGCGCCTGCTTCGTGGCCAAGCACGAACTGGGACGCCGTGCACCCGTGCGCTGGCTGCTGGCCCGGATCGGTACGCGATTCGTCGTGCGCGAGGACGTCCGTGCGAGCGTCGAGGATGCCAGGCAACTCGCGCAAGCCGCGCAGCGTGGCGAGACGCTGGTGTTCTTTCCCGAGGGCACCTTCGTCCGCGCGCCGGGCCTGAGGGCCTTTCATCTCGGCGCATTCGTCACGGCCGCGCAGAGCCACGCCGCCGTGCTGCCTGTCAGCCTGCGCGGCACGCGATCCGTCTTGCGCGACGGTTCCTGGTGGCCCCGGCGCAGCCCGGTGCGGATTCACCTTGGCGCACTCGTGCAGTCACGGGGAACCGACTGGGCCGAGGCGGTGCGGCTGCGCGATGCGGCGCGCGGGGCGATCGCAGCGCATTGCGCGGAACCGGTCCTGGCCGCGCTGGCGACACCCGGACCTGGTGCCATCTGACGACCCCACTCACTCCAGGGGGCGCCCCTACGACCCGGCCTTCTCGGACGGCGCTTTCGGAGTTCCGCCTTCGCTCTTCCATTTCTCATAGCACTCGAGTCCGCAGAAGTACACGAAGTAGTCGGACGCCTCGGGAACCGTTGCTTCAGCAATGGGCACTTCCCTCAGGCATACCTCGCAGGACACGAGGGTCGCTTCAACCGGTTTGTCAGATGTCGCCATGGTCTACTCCTTCTGCCTGCCGATAAACATCAAGGGCCAAGGTAAGCCACCAGCCCTTGAATCGTGTGGAGCCGGTGCGTGTCGGCCTCGGGAATTTTCACGCCGCTGCGCTGGCCCAGGCCGATCACGAAGTTGAGGAAATCCATCGAATCGAGGTCCAGCGCTTCGCGAAGGTCCTCGTCATCGCCGACGGCGGACAGGTCGGCCTCGGGTGCAATGCTCCCCAGCACCTCGGCGGCGATCTTGCGGACGTCCTGTTCGTTCATGGGGCCTCCGGCGTCACAGTTTTTCCGGCGCCTGCAGCGCGCGATCGATCGCGGCGAGCAGCAGGCTGCCGATGTGGCCGTCGCTCGCGCGGTGGTCGCCCGCCAGGCTGGCGCCAAGCACCGGCCGCGGCACGATGCGGCCTTCGAACACCCAGGGCCGCTCGATCACGCGGCCAAAGCCGATGATCGCAACCTGCGGCGGGTAGATCACGCCGAACACGCTCTCGGCTCCGCGGTCGCCCAGGCTGGTGACGGTGATGGTCGGATCGGTCAGTTCCGAACTGCGCAGTCCTCCGGCGCGCACGCGCTGCACCAGCTCGCGCAGCGCGGACATCAACTCGGGCAGCGTCTTGCGGTCGACATCGTGGATGGCAGGCGCCACCAGTCCGCCGCCGCGCAGTGCGACAGCCCAGCCGATGTGCATACCGGGGCCCTGGCGGAATGCGCCGTTCTCGTAGAAGCCGTTGAGTTGCGGCACCTCGGCCAGCGCGTGCGCCGTGGCCTTGAGCAGCAGCACGGCCGGCAACAGCCACTCTTCGGGTGGGCGGGCGCGGTTCCAGGTCTCGATCCAGGCTGCGGCCGCGCCGAAGTCGATCGTGCTGGCCAGGTAGTAATGCGGAATCTCGCGCTTGGAGCGGCTCATGGCGGCGCCGATGGCCTGGCGCATCAGTGCCGGATCGAAACCGCGATGGGGCGGCTCGGGCGATGGCGATGGCGATGGCGATGGCGATGGCGATGGCGCCTGCGATGGGATGGGCTGCGGCGCAGCCCCCTCGACATCGGCAAGTGTTACCGCACCGTCTGGTCCCGTGCCGTGCAGGCGGTCGGGATCGATGCCCAGCGCGTGGGCCCGACGGCGGGCGGCGGGGCTCACCTTGGGGCGTGTGGCCTCTTGAGCATCCCGCACGTGCGCCAGCAGCGCGCCCACCGGCAGTTCCTCACCTATGGCGACCAGGTCGTCGATCACACCGTCCAGGAAGATCTCGACATCGATCGCACCCTTGTGGGTCTCCACCACCGCGACCACGTCGCCCGACTTGACCCGGTCACCGGGCTTGACCAGCCACTGCACGACCTTGCCGGTTTCCATGTCGGCGCCCAGAGAAGGCATCAGGAAGTCGGCCATGCTGCGCTCACTGCGATTGAACGAGGCCGCGAGCGGCCGTGAGGATGTCGGCAACCTGCGGCAGCGCCGCCTCTTCGAGCTGTGCGGCATACGGGATAGGCACCTCGCGGCCGCAGACGCGGCGGATCGGCGCGTCCAGTTCGAAGAATGCATCCTCGGCCAGACGGGCGGCGATTTCGGCCGAGATCGACCCGCTCTTCCAGCCCTCGTCGACGATGACGCAGCGCCGTGTTCGCGAAACCGAGCGGGCGATCGCCGCGGTATCCAGGGGGCGCAGCACCCGCAGGTCGATGACCTCGGCTTCGATGCCGTCACGGGCCAGCGCATCTGCGGCGCCGAGGCATTTCGGCAGGCTGTTGCCGTAGGTCACGAGCGTCAGGTCTTTGCCGGGGCGGCGCACCCGCGCATGTTCGATGTCGACGGCGGTCACGGCCGCATCGAGTTCGCCTTCGGCGTTGTACAGAACGACATGCTCGAAGATCAGCACCGGGTTGGGGTCGGCCAGTGCCGCGGCCAGCATGTAGCGCGCGTCCTCCACCGTCGCCGGCGCCAGCACCTTCAGCCCCGGGATGTGCGCATACCAGCCCTCCAGGCTGTGCGAATGCTGCGCGGCCAGTTGCCGGCCGGCGCCGGTGGCCATGCGGATCACCAGCGGCACGGCAAACTGCCCGCCCGACATGTGGGCGAGCGTCGCCGCGTTGTTGAGGATCTGGTCGAGCGCGAGCAGGCTGAAGTTGCAGGTCATGATCTCCACGATCGGCCGCAGGCCGGCCATCGCCGCGCCGATGCCCACGCCGACGAAGCCGTTTTCGGCGAGCGGCGTGTCCACGATGCGGGTCGCGCCGAACTCCTCTAGCAGGCCTTTGGTGACCGCGTAGCACCCGCCGTACTTGCCCACGTCCTCGCCCATGACGAAGGTGCGCGGGTCGCGCAGCAACGCCTCGCGGATGGCCTGCCGGCAGGCCTCGCGGTAGGTCATGCGGGTCGGCGTGTCAGTCATGTCGCTGACTCCGGCCGCCGCTCCTGCACGACTTCATGCATCAGGACGAAACGCTCCAGGTCCTGCACCGGCTCCAGCGTTCCCGCCTCGGCAAATGCCACGGCGGCGTCGATTTCCGCGCCGACTTCGGCCTCGATCTCCGCAGTCTCCGCGGCGGTGAGCAGGTGCTCGTCGGTCATCAGGGCGCGCAAGCGTTCGATCGGGTCGCGCTGCTTCCATCCCTCGATCTCGCCGCGCGTGCGGTAGGCCTGCGTGTCGAACATTGAATGGGCACGAAACCGGTAGGTGCGGCATTCGAGGAAGAAGGGGCCTTTGCCGGCGCGCACGTGTTGGGCGGCGCGCAGTGCGGCAGCCTCCATCGCGATCGGGTCCATGCCGTCCACCTGTTCGGCCGGCATCCGGTAGGCCTGGGCCTTGCGAAAGATATCTGTCTCGGCTTCCGAATCCTGAAGCGGCATACCCATGGCGTAGAGGTTGTTCTCGCAGACGAACAGCAGCGGCAATTGCCAGAGGCTGGCCATGTTCATGGTCTCGTGGAATGCGCCTTCACCGACCGCACCCTCACCGAAGAAGCACGCAGTGATCGCGCCTGCGCGCAGCTGCTTGTCGGCTAGCGCGATGCCGGCCGCCAGCGGAAGCCCGCCGCCGACGATGGCATTGCCGCCAAAGAATCGACGCTCACGATCGAAGATATGCATCGACCCGCCGCGCCCGCGGCTGCAGCCTTCGAGCTTGCCCAGCATCTCCGCCATCAGCGGACCCATCGGCACGCCGCGCGCCAGCGCCTGGCCGTGTTCGCGGTAGGTGGCCACCACCGCGTCGCGCGGCTCCAGCGCGCTCATCACGCCGACCGCCACCGCCTCTTCGCCGTCGTACAGGTGCAGGAAGCCGCGGATCTTCTGCGCCTGGTACAGCTCGACGCACTTGGCCTCGAAACGGCGGATGCGCAGCATCTGGCGGTACAGGTGGTGCAGGTGCGCGCGGTCGAGAGGGGTCTTGTCGCTCATGAGGCTTGCCTCACTTCTCGTCGCTTTCGAGCGTCGACAGGTCGCCCTCGGGCAAGCCGAGCTCACGCGCCTTGAGCAGCCGGCGCATGATCTTGCCGCTGCGGGTCTTGGGCAGGTTGGAGCGGAAGTCGATTTCCTTCGGCGCGACGGCAGCGCCCAGACGCTTGCGGGCATGGCCAAGCAACTCGCGCCGCAGCGGTTCGCCGGGCTCGAAACCCGGCTTGAGCGCGACGAAAGCCTTGACCACTTCGCCCACGATCGGGTCGGGCTTGCCGATCACGCCGGCCTCGGCCACGGCGGGATGCTCCATCAGCGCGCTCTCCACTTCGAACGGGCCGATGAGATGCCCCGCTGATTTGATGACGTCGTCGCCGCGGCCGACGAACCAGAAGTAGCCTTCTGCGTCGCGCCAGGCCAGATCGCCGGTGAGATACCAGTCGCCCACGAAGCACTTGCGGTAGCGCTCGTCCTCGTGCAGGTAGCCGCGCATCATCGATGGCCACGGCGTCTTGAGCGCCAGTTCGCCATCGACCATGGGTTCGTCGATCACCTGCACGCCACCGGCTTCGGTGCGTCGCACGATGGCCGCGGTGACTCCGGGCAGCGGCTTGCCCATCGAGCCGGGCTTGATGTCCAGCGCGGCGAAGTTGGAGATCATGATGCCGCCCGTCTCGGTCTGCCACCAGTTGTCGTGGAACGGGATGCCGAAGGCCTGCCGGCCCCAGATCACACCTTCTGGGTTCAGCGGCTCGCCGACGCTCGCCATGAAACGCAGGGCGCGCAGGTCGCGTCCGCGCAATGCCTCCTCGCCCAGCTTCATCATCATGCGAATGGCCGTGGGCGCCGTGTACCAGACGCTGACGCGCTCGTGTTCGAGCACGTCATACCAGGCCTGCGCATCGAACTCGGCTTCGACCACCACATTGGTGACGCCGCTGCACAGCGCGGCGATGATTCCGTAGCTCGTGCCCGTGATCCAGCCCGGATCGGCGGTACACCAGAACACGTCGTCCTCATGCAGGTCGAGCGCGTAGCGCGCGGTCGCCACATGCGCCACGACGGCCTCGTGGACGTGTACCGCGCCCTTGGGCCGTCCCGTCGTGCCGCTGGTGAAATGGAGCAGGGCCATGTCCTGGGCCCCGGTCGGCGCAATCGTGTAGTCGTTCGAGGCCGAATCGATCAGCTCGTTCCAGCGGTGCACACCGGCTTCGTCGCCCACGGCGTCGCCGACCACGATCACATGCTTCAATCCCGGTAGCCTCGAGCGCAGGTCCTGCACCTTTCGTCTGTAAAGCTCGGAGGTCGTCACCAGCACGCGCGCGTCGCCCATCGCGGCACGCGTGGCGATCGGCTCCGGCCCGAATGCGGAGAACAGCGGCGTCACCACGCAGCGTGCCTTCAGCGAGCCCAGCACCGCCACGTACAGCTCAACCAGGCGACCCATCAGGATGAACACGCGTTCGCCCGGCTGCACGTCGAGGCCGGTGAGCGCATTGGCGAACCGGTTGGTGGCTTGGGCCAGCTCGGCATAGCTCAACTCACGCCGCTCACCGGTCTTGCCGAGCCAGCGGATGGCGGTCTTGGCGCCACGGCCGTGCAGCAGATGGCGGTCGGCTGCTTCGTGGGCGATGTTCAGGCCAGCGCCGCCGGGCAGGCCATCGAGCCACGTCGCGGCTTGCGCCCAGGTGAAGGCTCTGCAGGTCGCCTCGTAGTCGAGCAGGTTCGGCACCGGCGACAGCTCGGCCGGCCGCTTGACGATGCGGTCGGCGAGGGGGCTGGGGCGAGAGCTCATTGATTCAAGTTAGCGGGGGCGCGGGCACCTGCAATGACTTGAATCAAGGCAAGGGAACGCTGCGAGCGTTGAATGACTCAGCAACTCAGGTTTGACAGGAGCCAGACGCGGCCTAAATTGAATGAGGATCCACTTCCTGAACCCTGAGGATGAACATGAACCAACGGCGCAAACCTGAGCGGCCGAAAGAGGAGCCTTCCGCACCCGCCATTCAGCAAAGCGGCGGCCGCAGCATTGCCGCGGATGAGCGTTTGAAGCGAGTCATCAAGCAACACCCCCAGCGTGACGAGCCGAAGGTGGACAGCATCGAACCCCTCGAGCTGCCGCCGGAATAATCCGCGGCTGCCCGCCGCAGACCCATGCATGCGACGGCTCGTCCTGATGCCGGTCGGAAGGCCGGCATGACGCGACGCGATTGAAGCGCTGTCGCCATGCGCCCGATCTTCAGGCCCGAACTCGTCAACGATCCGTTCGGGGACCCGGGACTCTATGTCGATTTCAAATTCGATAAGCGGGCCCTCTTGTTCGATCTGGGCGACATCACGGCGCTGCCATCGAAAAAGATACTGCGGATATCGGACGTGTTCGTCTCGCACACGCACATGGACCACTTCTTCGGCTTCGACCGGCTGCTTCGCCTGTGTCTGGGCCGGCCGACGCGCATGAGACTGTACGGTCCGCCCGGCTTTGCCGCGCAAGTCGAGCACAAGCTGGCCGCCTATACCTGGAACCTGGTCGAGAACTATCCCGGCGATTTCTCTCTGGATGCCTGGGAGGTCGATCCCCGATGGCACGGCCGCGGCATACGCCTGCGTTGCCGCCGGCGCTTTCAAAGCGAGCCGCTGGAGCCGAGGTATTTTCCGGACGGTGTGCTTCTCGATGAACCGGCGTTTCGTGTTCGTGCAGCCTTCCTCGACCACGGCACCGCTTGTCTCGGCTTTGCGATCGAAGAGAAGGTCCATGTCAACGTATGGAAGAACCGGCTCGACGAGCTCGGGCTTGCGGTTGGACCGTGGCTGAAGGAGCTCAAGGATGCGGTTGCGTGCAACGCCCCGGACGACACACCGCAACGCGTTTGGTGGCGCGACGGCAGCGGCTTGCATGAGCACGTGTTTGCACTGGGGTCGCTCAAGGCCGCGGTGCTGCAGCTGGTGCCCGGAGAGAAGATCTGCTATGTGACCGACGTCGCCTTTCACGAGGACAACGCGGAGCGGATCGCCGCACTCGCAGCGCAGGCGACACAGCTATTCATCGAATGCACGTTCCTCGAGCAGGACGCCGATCACGCTGCGCGAAAGATGCACTTGACGGCACGGCAGGCCGGCAGCATCGCGCGCGCGGCCGGCGTCAAATTTGTCACGCCATTCCATTTCTCTCCGCGCTATGCCGGCCGTGAAGCGGAGTTGCGCGCGGAAGTCGAAGCAGCACGTCACGCATAAGCCCTTTCTTGCGGATGTCAAGAAAAAAAACCGGCGCGAATGCGTCGGCTTTGTTTTCTGCCCGTTTCGCGTGCAGCGAGGGCGCAACCCGCGTGAATGCTGACATGCGCGCGCCACCCCACCAGTAACCAACAGGGTTATCCACAGCGGCGGTGGATATCACCCCGGTGGTTTGCGCAGGTCCAGTGTGAAAGGAAACTCTTTACTGCCGGCCACATTGATGGTAGCGGGCGGCACCTGCAGCGTGCCTGGTGTGTGGCCCATCCTGAAAAAGCGCGCGAGGCGGCGGCTTTCGGCCTCGTACGAATTGACCGGAAACGTGTCGTAGTTCCGCCCGCCGGGATGCGCGACGTGGTATTGGCAGCCGCCGAGCGAACGCTTCATCCACGTGTCCACGATGTCGAAGACCAGCGGCACGTGCACGGGGATCGTCGGGTGCAACGCCGAGGGTGGCGCCCACGCTTTGTAGCGCACGCCGGCGACGAACTCGCCCGCGGTTCCGGTGGATTGCATTGGCATCGCCTTGCCGTTCACGGTGATCGCGTAGCGGCTCTCGTTCAGGCCGGTGACACGCACCTCGATGCGCTCCAGCGATGAGTCGACATAGCGCACGGTGCCGCCCGCAGAGCCTTCCTCGCCCATCACGTGCCAGGGCTCCAGCGCGTTGCGCAGCGTGAGCTCGATGCCGGTGGATTGCACCTGCCCCACCAGCGGGAAGCGGAACTCGAAGTGCGGCGCAAACCAGTCGGCATCGAACGCGTAGCCGGCAGCGCGCATTTCATCGAGCACATCTCCCAGGTCCATCTGCACGAAGGTCGGCAGCAGGAAGCGGTCATGCAGCTCGGTGCCCCAGCGAGTGACGGGCGCGCGGTAGGGCTCCTTCCAGAATCGGGCCACCAGCGCGCGGATCAACAGCTGCTGCACGACGCTCATGCGCGCGTGCGGCGGCATCTCGAAGGCTCGCAGCTCCAGCAGTCCAAGGCGGCCGGTGCTGCTGTCGGGCGAATACATCTTGTCGATGCAGAACTCGCTGCGGTGCGTGTTGCCTGTGACATCCACGAGGATGTTGCGCAGCGTGCGGTCGACCATCCATGGCGGCATGTCTTCACCATGAACGTCGCGCGCTCGGGCGATCTCGCGCAGCGCGATTTCAAGTTCGTAGAGCTGGTCGTTGCGTGCTTCGTCGACGCGAGGAGCCTGGCTGGTGGGGCCGATGAACATGCCGCTGAAAAGGTACGACAGGCTCGGATGGTTGTGCCAGTACAAAAGCAGGCTGGCCAGCAACTCGGGCTTGCGCAGGAAGGGGGAGTCAGCGGGCGTCGCGCCGCCCATCACGAAGTGGTTGCCGCCGCCGGTGCCGGTGTGGCGCCCATCGGTCATGAACTTCTCGGCAGACAGTCGCGTCTCCCACGCCGCGTGGTAGAGAAACTCGGTGTGCGCCACCAGCTCGCCCCAGCTGTGCGCGGGATGGATGTTGACTTCGATGACGCCGGGGTCGGGCGTGACCTGCAGGATCTTCAGACGATGGTCGCGCGGCGGAGGGTAGCCTTCCAGCACGATCTTCACACCCAGGCTTTCGGCAGTGGCTTCGACGGCCGAGAGCAGGTCGAGGTAATCCTCCAGCTTCGCCAGCGGCGGCATGAAGACATACAGCATGCCGCTCTTCGCGCCCACCTGTTCGGCCTTGGGGCCATTGGCGCGGCGCGGGTCGCGCGCTTCCACGCACAGGGCCGTGCGGCTCAGGTCCTTGGCGGATTCGTGCAACGCGGGCACCTGTGCGAATTCGATGGATTCGGTGCCGGCGTGTGCGCCTGCGTCACGCTCGCCACCGATGCCCTGCATCCGCCACGGCGCCTCGGCCTGCGGACCGGTGCCCGTGAGATAGGGCACGGCGCTGCGCTTCGCATCGGGAGTGGGCAGCGGGCCGCGCGGCGCCATCGGGTCCTGTTCGATCAGGTAAGGCAGATCGGTCTTGCTGGCCCAGGGCAGGGCATCCAATGGCAGGCGGTACCCCATCGGCGAATCGCCGGGGATCAGGTACATGCGCTCGTCGCGCAGGAACCAGGGGCCGGTGGTCCATTGCGGGCCCCTCAGGTGGGGGTTCTCGCGCTCCTGCGCATTGAGGGGCAGCACGTAGCCCACCACGGCGTCGAGCTTCTGCTCGAACACGCGGCGCAAGCGCACGCGTTCCATCTCGTCGTCCAGCCGCGAATCGAAGGGATCGACGTTGACGGGCAAACGCCGCTCGCGCCACAGGTAGTAGTAGACGTCCTCGTAGCCCGGCTTGATGAACTGGTCGGTGATGTCGAGCCGGCCGGCCAGTGCATGCACGAAGCGCCTTGCATCTTCGCTCGTGTACTGCGACGGCTGGCGTTCATCGGCGAAGAGGGCCGGGTTCTTCCATGCCGGCTGGCCATCGGCACGCCAGCAGATCGACAGCGCCCATCGTGGCAGCTGCTCGCCGGGGTACCACTTGCCCTGGCCGAAGTGCAGGAAGCCGCCGCGGCCGTACTCGTCGCGCAGCTTGTGCACCAATTCGGTGGCATAGGCGCGCTTGGTCGGTCCGAGTGCATCGGTGTTCCATTCCGGTGCATCGCGGTCGCTCACGGCGACGAAGGTCGGCTCGCCGCCCATGGTCAGGCGCACGTCGCCGGCTTGCAATTCGGCATCGACCGCGTCGCCGAGAGCGAGCACCTTGGCCCACTGGTCCTCGGTGTAGGGCTTGGTCACGCGCGGCGATTCGTGGATGCGCGTGACCTGCATGTGGTGGCTGAACTCCACTTCGGCGTCGTCCACCAGCCCTTCGATGGGCGCAGCGCCCGAAGGCTGCGGCGTGCAGGCCAGCGGGATGTGGCCTTCGCCCGCGAGCAGGCCGGACGTCGGGTCGAGCCCGATCCAGCCGGCGCCGGGCAGGTACACCTCGCACCATGCGTGCAGGTCGGTGAAGTCCACGGTGGTGCCGCTCGGGCCGTCCAGCGCTTTCACGTCGGGAGTCAGCTGGATCAGGTAGCCGGAGACGAAGCGCGCCGCCAGCCCGCAGCGGCGCATCAGTTGCACCAGCAGCCAGCCCGTGTCGCGGCAGGAGCCGCTGGCGTTCTTCAGCGTCTGCTCGGGCGTCTGCACGCCGGGCTCCATGCGGATCAGGTACTTGATGTCGTGCTGCAGCTTCTGGTTGATGCCCACCAGGAAGTCGATGGTGCGCCGCGGCTGTCGATCAACCTGCGCGAGGTAGGACTCCAGCAGTGGCGTGGCGGGCTCGACGGCGAGATAGGGCGCGAGCTCTTGCGCCACCAGCGGTTCGTACTTGAACGGGAAGTTCTCCGCGCTCGGCTCGAGGAAGAAATCGAATGGGTTGTAGACCGCCATCTCCACCACGAGGTCCACCGTGACCTTGAACTCCGTGGCCTTCTCGGGAAACACGAGCCGCGCCTGATAGTTGGCGAACGGGTCTTGCTGCCAGTTTATGAAGTGATTGGCGGGTTCGACCTTGAGCGAGTAGGAGACGATGGTGCTGCGCGAGTGCGGCGCGGGACGCAGCCGTACCACCTGTGGCCCCAACTGAACCGGGCGGTCGTACCGGTAATGCGTGACGTGGTTCAGTGCGGCATGAATGGACATGCGGGCAATACTAGCAAGTCCGGGGCCGGGCGAGGGTTTTCGATGGCGTGTCGGCTGGAACGGCACGTGCACCGTTGAGATTGCCACATGTCGAATAACAACAGAGGGTGGATGACAGCGGCGCCGCTGGGTGCGGTGCTGGGGCCTGCATTGCAGCTGCAGCAGGCGCAGCTATGGGGCTGGGCGGCCTATGCGGCGTTGATCGCATTCGCGGCAGTGCTTCTCGGCTCCCTCTCCCGCTTGCGGGGGAGCGCTGGGGTGAGGGCGGTTGTCCTGCTGCTCTCGTTCGCGTCGATCGCCTTCGCGTCGTGCGGCCTGCGCGCAATCCACTTCGCATCCACCAGCCTCGACCCCCAACTCGAAGGCCGCGACATCACAATCACCGGCGTGGTCGTCGCGATGCCGCAGCGCAACGAGACAGGCCTGCGCTTCCGCTTCGACGTCGAATCCGCGACGCTGGCTGGTGCCCCCGCGCGAATCCCGCCGCGTCTGTACCTCGGCTGGTATGGCGGGGCGGTGCCGGACGCCGACGGCATCATCGAGCTGCAGCAGCAGGCGGCGGACTTCCATGCCGGGGAGCGCTGGCAGATGACGGTGCGGCTCAAGGCGCCGCACGGCAACAGCAATCCGCATGGCTTCGATTACGAGCTCTGGTTGTGGGAGCAGGGCCTTCAGGCCACAGGCTACGTGCGGGCAGGCCCGCGTGACACGCCGCCGCGGCGCGTGGCCGCAACCTGGCTGCATCCGGTCGAGCGTGCAAGGCAGGATGTGCGCGATGCAGTGTTCGAGCAGGTGACGGATCGCAAGTCCGCAGGCCTGCTGGCCGCGCTGGTCGTGGGCGACCAGAACGCTATCGACCGCGCGGATTGGGACGTCTTCCGTGCCACCGGCGTGGCGCACCTCATGAGCATCTCCGGCCTGCACATCACGATGTTCGCCTGGGCGGCGGCCCTGGTGGTGGGCGCGCTGTGGCGGCGCAGCGCGCGCCTGTGCCTGGCCTGTCCCGCCCAGCATGCGGCGCTGGTGGGAGGCATCGCCCTGGCCACCGCCTACTCGTTGTTCAGCGGCTGGGGCGTGCCGGCGCAGCGGACGGTGTGGATGCTGGCCACCGTCGGCCTGCTGCGCCTGTCGGGCCGCCGCTGGCCCTGGCCGCAGGTCTGGCTGCTGGCTTGCGCGGTGGTCGTGACGATCGACCCTTGGGCGCTGCTGCAGGCAGGCTTCTGGTTGAGCTTCGTCGCCGTCGGCGTGCTGTTCGCATCCGATGCCAGTAGCGCGGGGGAGCCGCCCGCATCCCGGTGGCACCGGCTGCTCGCCCTGTTTCGCGAACAATGGGTGATCACGCTGGCCCTGACTCCCTTGACGCTGTTGCTCTTTGGGCAGGTGTCCGTGGTGGGCCTGCTGGCCAACGCGCTGGCCATTCCGTGGGTGACGCTGGTGGTGACACCGATGGCAATGAGCGGTGTCGTGGCACCGGTGCTTTGGGACGCCGCCGCATGGGCACTGCAGGCGCTGGGTCTTTACCTGGGGTGGCTTGCCGCGCTGCCCTTCGCGACGATCTCTACTCCCACGCCCCCGGTGTGGGCGGGAGCGGCCGGCGTGATGGGTGGTGTACTGCTCGCAATGCGGCTGCCCTGGCATGTACGGGTGCTCGGGTTGCCCCTGTTGCTGCCCGTGGTGTTCTGGCAGGTGGCGCGGCCGGCGCCCGGTCAGTTCGAACTGCTCGCGGCCGACATCGGCCAGGGCAACGGCGTGATCGTGCGCACGGCCGGCCATACGCTGGTGTACGACGCCGGCCCGCGCCACGGCGCGGAGAGCGACGCCGGCCATCGCGTGCTGGTGCCGCTGCTGCGGGCGCTGGACGAGAAGGTCGATACGCTGGTGCTGAGCCATCGCGACAGCGACCACTCGGGCGGCGCTGCGGCAGTGCTCACGATGCAGCCGCAAGCGGCCCTCCTGAGTTCGATCGAGGAGGGTCATGAGCTTCAGGCCCTGCGCAAGTCCGCGCGCTGCGCAGCGGGGCAGGGCTGGGAGTGGGACGGCGTCAGCTTCGACATCCTGCATCCGGGCGCGGCCGCCTATGGCGACACCCGAAAGCCGAATGCGCTGAGCTGCGTGCTGCGCATCTCCAACGGTACGCGCAGCGCGCTGCTCGCGGGCGACATCGAGCAGGCGCAGGAGGCCGCCCTGGCGGCAAGCGGAGGGACAGGGAGGACTCTGCGCGCCGACGTGCTGCTGGTGCCCCATCACGGCAGCAAGACCTCGTCCAGCGAGGTGTTCCTGGCGGCAGTGCAGCCTTCGCATGCCATCGTGCAGGCGGGTTACCGCAACCGGTTCGGCCATCCGGCAGCGCCGGTCATTGCGCGGTATCGCAGGATGGACGTGAACGTCGTCGAGTCGCCGCGCTGCGGTGCGGCACTGTGGCGATCGGCGGAGCCCGCCCGCGTGGCCTGCCAGCGCGACCAGGCGCCTCGCTACTGGCACCATCGCTTTCCCTAGAGCGAACGGGCCACAACGGGGCGTATCAAGGCCCGGATATTGCTATCCTGTGGTCTGGAGATTCGCCTCATGCACAAATTCGACGAGATGTTCTCGCAGCTGCCGGACAACGGCCAGTTTCAGTTCCAGGGCCAGTCTCAAGGTGGGCAAAGCCAGGTGCAGGTACAGGGCGTGCGCGAGCATTACCGCAACTACGCCCTCTGGCTGTCGCGCCAGCCGCAGGAGGCCATGCGCGCCCGCCGCGAAGAGGCGGAGATGATCTTCCGCCGCGTGGGCATCACCTTCGCCGTGTACGGCGCGAAGGACGAAGACGGCGCCGGCACCGAGCGGCTGATCCCGTTCGACCTGATCCCGCGCATCATCCCCGCCGGCGAATGGGCCACCATGGAAAAAGGGCTGGTCCAGCGCGTCACCGCCCTCAATCGCTTCCTGCACGACGTGTACCACGAGCAGGACATCATCAAGGCCGGAATTATTTCGGCCGACCAGATCCTGAACAACGCGCAGTTCCGCAAGGAAATGATGGGCGTGTACGTGCCGCACCGCATCTACTCGCACATCGCCGGCATCGACATCGTGCGCGCGCCCAACGCCAAGGGCGAGGGCGAATACTACGTGCTGGAGGACAACCTGCGCGTACCCAGCGGCGTCTCCTACATGCTGGAAGACCGCAAGATGATGATGCGGCTCTTCCCGGACCTGTTCAGCTCGCACCGCGTCGCGCCGGTGATGCACTATCCGGATTTGCTGCTGGAGACGCTTCGCGCATCGGCCCAACCCGGCGCGCCCGACCCGACGGTGGTGGTGCTCACCCCTGGCATGTACAACAGCGCATATTTCGAGCATGCCTTTCTTGCGCAGCAGATGGGCGTCGAGCTGGTCGAGGGGCAGGACCTGTTCGTGAAGGACAAATACGTATACATGCGCACCACGCGCGGCCCCAAGCGCGTTGACGTGATCTACCGCCGCGTGGACGACGACTTCCTCGATCCGTCCGTGTTCCGCCCGACTTCGACGCTCGGCTGCGATGGGCTGGTGGACGCCTACCGTTCGGGCAACGTGAGCATCTGCAATGCCATCGGCACCGGCGTGGCCGACGACAAGTCGATCTACCCCTACGTTCCAAAAATGATCGAGTTCTACCTCGGCGAGAAGCCGATCCTGAACAACGTGCCCACTTACATGTGCCGCAACCCGGACGACCTGAACTACACCCTGGCCAACATGAAGGATCTCGTGGTGAAAGAGGTGCACGGCGCGGGCGGCTACGGCATGCTGGTCGGCCCCGCCGCGACCAAGCAGGAGATCGAGGATTTCCGCAAGGCCGTGGAGGCCAACCCGTCCGGCTACATCGCGCAGCCCACGCTCTCGCTGTCGAGCTGCCCGACCTTCGTCGAAAGTGGCGTCGCGCCGCGCCACATCGACCTGCGACCTTTCGTGCTTTCGGGCAAGCAGGTGCAGATGGTGCCCGGCGGCCTCACGCGCGTGGCGCTGAAGGACGGCTCGCTGGTCGTCAATTCGTCCCAGGGTGGCGGCACCAAGGATACGTGGATATTGGAGGTCTGATGATGCTTTCAAGAACCGCAGACCACCTTTTCTGGATGTCCCGCTACACCGAGCGCGCGGAGAACACGGCGCGCATGCTGGACGTCAATTACCAGACATCGCTGCTGCCGCAATCCGCCGCGGTGGCGCAGGTGGGCTGGCAGGGCCTGCTCTCGATCAGCGAGCTGCTGCCCGCCTATGCGGCCAGGCACGGCGATGTCGAACAGCAGCGGGTGATGGAATTCATGGTGAAGGACGACAGCAATCCCTCGTCCATCGTGTCGTGCCTCAAAGCCGCGCGCGAGAACGCGCGGGCCGTGCGCGGCTCGCTCACGACGGAAGTCTGGGAAACGCAGAACCAGACCTGGCTCGAAGTCAACCGCATGATCAGGGAGCGCGAGTTCCAGCGCGATCCGGGGCAGTTCTTCGAGTGGGTGAAGTTCCGCTCGCACCTCTCGCGGGGCGTCACCGTGGGCACCATGCTGATGGACGAGGCGCTGCACTTCATGCGGCTGGGCACCTTCCTGGAGCGCGCGGACAACACGGCGCGGCTGGTGGACGTGAAGTTCCACGCCGTGCAGAGCGATTTCTTCGGCGCGGCCAGCGAGAAGGACCAGGAGTACGACTTCTACCACTGGAGCGCGATCTTGCGCAGCGTCTCGGGGTTCGAGATCTACCGCAAGGTTTACCGCGACGTGATCAAGCCCGAGCGCGTGGCCGACCTGCTGATCCTGCGCGCCGACATGCCGCGCTCCCTGCACGCCAGCCTGAACGAGGTGGTGAGCAACCTTGCGATGGTGGCCAACGACCAGTCGTCCGAAACCCAGCGCCGTGCCGGCAAGCTGCGTGCGGACCTGCAATACGGCGACATCGACGAGATCCTGGCCACCGGCCTGCACGCCTTCCTTACCCAGTTCCTCGACCGCGTGAACGAGCTGGGCGCTCGAATCAGCCGCGACTTTCTGATCCCCGCCAAGGCGTGAGCGGCGCGAGCCCGACCCGTCGCCCTGATCCCGCCCCGGTAGGTTGGGAGCCCGCAACCGTGTCGAGGTCACAACTATAAGTATGTGATTTATATAGGTTTTCCGTATATTATTGCAAAGTCATAATTTACCCGGAAAAACCTCGTGCACGAACTGCTCGAACTCGACGAAAACCAGCTGCGCGAACTTGTCAACGCCACGGGCATCTGGCGCGCGTTCACGCAGGCGAGGCGAGAGGCCAAGGAGGTGCGAGGCTGGATGACCTGGAAGACTGTTGGATCACGTATCTACCTCATCAGGCATTCGGCCAGCGGCGCCCAAAAGTCGCTGGGTCCGCGGGACGATCGCACCCAAGCCATATACGACACGTTCCAGGAGCGCAAAGGCCCCGCCGAGGAACGCCTCAAGGCCTTGAAGGATCGTCTCGAGGAGCAGCGCAAACTCAATCGCGTGTACCGGGTGGGGCGAGTGCCGACTGTCGTCGTGCGCGCACTGGCTGCGCTCGACGCAGCCGACCTGGCCGACAAATTCATGGTGATCGGTACCCACGCCATCTACGCTTATGAGACGGCCGCCGGCGTGAGGGCTGCTTCCAACGCGATGGCCACCCGCGACTTGGACCTTCTTTTCGATGCGAGCAAGCGCCTGGCATTTGCGACGACACTGGAGCGAAGCGGAGCTCGCTCGCTCATCGGCGTGTTGAAGAAGGCGGACCCCTCGTTTCGTGTGATGCCCGACCAGCTTCAGACAGCGGTGAACGATGACGGATTCGAGATCGACGTCATCAGGCGCAAAGCCACTGCGGGCGACCCGCATCCCATGAGAATGTCCGACGAGGAGGATGATTTCTGGGCGGTCCAGATCGACAGCGGCGATCAGATGGCCACCGGCCGCAAGTTCGAGCACCTGGTCGTGGCTACAAACGGTGAGATGGCCATGATGAGGACCATTCATCCTCTGGACTTCGTGCGGCTGAAGATGCTGCTGTCGGCCAAACCCGATCGCGACCCCCTCAAGGCCCCCAAGGATCGCCTGCAGGCCGAGGTCGTGCAGGATATGTGGGACAAGTACCTGTACCGGCTCGAAAGGCCGGCGGAGCCGCCCGCGGCCTGACGTCAGCCGCCCAGGCGGGCGAGTGTGCGCGAGAGGTTCTCTCGCGCCTGCCGCTCATAGCGCGAATAAAAGTAATCAGTGCTGTACAGGCGCGGCCGTGCGAGGAATTCGCCGAGCACCCGGCGGCGCCCCGCGCGGTATTCATCCTCGGGCACATGCGCGTATTCGCGCCGGATCTGCTCGTCGGACTCGTCGAAGCGCGCGGCGTCGCTGCCGAGGATCGCCAGGTCCACGTCCACCAGCAGCTGCGCGTCCGCGTCCTCGGGAACGGCCTCGTGCCGCGTGGCCATGACGAGGGAATGCAGCCGGTCAGCGGTGTCGGCCGGCAACCCCGCTTCGAGCACGCAGTCGCGCGCCCATTGCGCGCTGCGCTCCTCGTTGTCATCGCGCTTTGGGTCATAGAAAGCATCGTGGAACCACAGCGCGAGTTCGATTTCCCCGGGCCGCTGTGCGGTGGCGCGAACCTTCTCGAACAAGTCGAGGCATTCATCGAGGTGCTGCAGCGTGTGGTAGTGCCGGTGCTTCTCGCTCCAGCAATCGACGAGTCTGCGAAACAGGTCTTCGTCCGCGGCGGGTTGTCCAAGCTCCCGCCAACTGCGCCGCCAGCCCTCCAGCCTCACGAGGCCCGCGCTGTGGCCAGCGCTTCCTTCACTTCGCGACCCAGTTCGATCACGGCCATGGCGTAGTAGCTGGACCAGTTGTAGCGGGTGATGACGTAGAAATTTTCTGTGCCGGCAATGTACTGCGGCTCGGCATCGCCGTTCTGCAGTTCAACCAGCGCCAGCGGGCCGGTGTGTTCGAGGGCCGGGCCCTGCAGCACCGCGCCCTTGGCGGTGAAGCTCGCAACGCTGAAGGTAGGCAGGATGTCGGGGGCCAGCAGTGCATCCTTGTCGAGCTTCTCAGCGTCGAAGGTAACCGGGTAATGGGTGGGCATGCCGCTTTGCCAGCCGTAGCTCTTGAAGTAGTTCGCCACGGAGCCTATCACGTCGGCCGGGCTGCCCGTCAGGTCGATGCGGCCGTCGGCGTCGAAATCCACGGCCCATCGCGCAATGCTGCTGGGCATGAACTGCGGCATTCCCATCGCGCCGGCGTAGCTGCCCAGTGGCAATAGCGGGTCGGCGTCCCGCCGCTTTTGCAGCGTGAGGAACTGCTCCAGCTCGCCGCGGAAGTATTCGCTGCGCTCGGCGGCGCGCGGGTGCGCTTCGGGGAAGTTGAAAGCCAGCGTGGCCAGCGCGTCGATCACGCGAAAGTTGCCGGTCTGCTGGCCGTAGATGGTCTCCACGCCGATGATGCCGACGATGATTTCCGCAGGCACGCCGTACTCCTGCTCGGCGCGCTCCAGCAGGGCCTGGTTGTCCTGCCAGAACTTCACACCGGCGCGGATGCGCACCGGGTCGATGAAGCGGCTGCGGTATACGCGCCAGTTCTTGGGCGTGCCCACGGGCGGCGGCTGCACCAGCTTGCTGACGAGCGGCAGGAACTGCGCGCGGCCGACGGCCTGGCGGACCCAGTCGCGGTCGAGGTCGCGCCGCTGCGCCATGTCCTCGGCCCAGCGCATGGCTTCCTCGTGGGTGGCGTAGGGCACGCCGCGCTGGTTATTGCGCTCGGACGCGGCGCGCTTGCGGACGGTCTGCGCGGTGAGCGGTGCCGCAAGCGCGGCGGCAATGATGAAGAGTGTGGTGGCAAGAAGTATTCGGGGCATCAACCGGGCCATGCAAGGTGTTTGAATTCGCGCTGGAGTGCGGCAAGGTTTTCGCCCGGCGCGCGGGCGTAGCGCTGCATTTCCAGCTTTAGCAGCCAGTCTGCCAGCGAGCGGGCGCTTTCACCGAAACGCCCTGTGACAAGCATGGCGATCTGACGGGGCGGAGCGGCCGGCGGTAGCTCCATGCCAGCGGCGTGCAGGCGCTTGCGCGTGCGCGCCAGCAGGCGCAGCCAGGGGTCGTGCTGGCGCCGCTCCCACAGCGTCCAGGCCGCGCCGCACAGCGCGACGAAGACCAGCAGCCCCAGCAATACGTAGGCCAGATCCTCCCAGCCCGGCGACTGAAAGCCGAGGTTCTTCAGCAGATCGAGCTGCTTGCTCTGCGTGTAATTCAGCACCCACTGGTTCCAGCTGTTGTTCAGCGCCTCCCACGCGGCGCGCATGCTCGCCGCGAGGTTGGGGTTCACTGTGCCGAATGCCGTCGCGATGGCCCCGCGCGGGGCCTGCAGGCGCTGGAACGATCCGGTGCGGCCGGGCGCCACGGCCGACGTCGGGTCCACACGCACCCAGCCGCGGCCTTCCAGCCAGACCTCGGTCCAGGCATGCGCATCGCTTTGGCGAACCACCCAGAAACCGTCCACCGCGTTGCGTTCGCCGCCCTGGTAGCCCGTGACGATGCGCGCCGGGATGTCCATTGCGCGCATCAGGACGACGAAGGCCGACGCGATGTGCTCGCAAAAGCCTTCCTTGCGATCGAACCAGAACTCGTCGGCGGTGTCCGCGCCATACACGCCAGGGTCCAGCGTGTACTGGTAGTTACCGGTGCGAAGCCGGTTCAGCGCCGCCTGCACCAACGCAGCTTGCCCGCGGCCGGCCACGGCGGGGTCTTGGCGCATCTCGCTCGCGAGCGCCAGCGTGCGGGGGTTGAAGCCGGGGGGCAGCTCCGTGTACTGCGGCAGCACCGCGGCCACGTTGTTGCGCGGGCCGTGGAGGAATTGAGGGTGGCTTTCGACGCGGTAGCGCAGCAGGTCGGTGACGGGTCGGTTGGCCACCCACTGTAATTCGCTGGTCATCAGGGTCTCGAAGCCAGGCACTTCGGGGCGCTTCATGGCCGCGTCCAGCACCAGGATCCACGGCCGGTTGTTGGGCTCCATCGTCACTTCGTAGCGCACCGCATTGCCCAGTACTTCCAACTGGGCTGCGCCGGGGATGGCCGGGGAAAAGCGTGAGCCCAGGCGCGGCTGCAGCGCGCGCCATTCGCGCCCGTCGAAGGTGGACAGCACCGGGCCGCGGAAGTAAAGGTCTCTTTGTGGCGGCACGGCGCCTTCGAAGCGCACGCGCATGGCGATGGTTTCGTCCAGCGCGAGGCTGGCGAGGTTGCCCACCTGCATGCTGGCCGACAGGCCGCTACGCCCCGCCATGGCGTCGCTCGGGATGCCCCACAACGGCGCGAAGCGCGGGAACAGCATGAAGAGCACGGCCATGATCGGCGCGCCCAGCAGTGCCAGCGCCCCGGCCGTGCGCGCGGCGCGCGCCAGCGGCGGCCGGCCCACGGGCATATGGGCGTTGACCAGGGCGGTGAGCAGGCCCAGCAGCGCGAGCAGCATGGCCGCCGCCGTGGCGAGTGACTGCGAGAAGAAGAAATTCGTGAGCATCGTGAAGAAGCCCAGGAAGAAGATGACGAAGGCGTCGCGCCTGGCCCGCAGCTCCAAAGTCTTGAGCGCCAGCAGCGCCACGATCAGCGTCACCCCCGCGTCGCGCCCGAGCAGCGTCCGGTGTGTGGCGTAGGTCCCGGCGAGGGTGACGAGCAACAGGATCAGCACCCACCAGGAGCGTGGCAAGGGCTTGCCCGCCACGGCGAGCCAGCCGCGCCATAGCAGCACTCCACCCGCCAGCAAGCTCGACCACCAAGGCAGATTGGTGACCTGCGGCAGGATGACCCAGCCGATCACCGCCAGCAGGAACAGCGTGTCGCGGGCGTCCCGCGGAAGGGAGTTCAGGCGAGTGAACATAGGGCAAGAGCTTCCAGGCAACGGCGCTTGTGCGCTTCGCCCGTTGCGGGTTTGATTTCCTGCCCGGGCAGGCGCAGCCCGTAGTCCAGGCCCAGCCGGTCGGCCTGCAGCACCCAGGCCGCCAGCCGCGAGAGTCTGCGTTCGACGTACTGATGTCCCGCCTGCGCGAAGTCCAGCCACAGTTCGAAGCGCTGGGCCTGCTGGCTGTCGCGGCTGACCAGCTCGTCATTCTTGGCCGCCTTTTTCCACACGACCAGCTTGAGGGGATCGCCGCGGCGGTAGGCGCGCACGCCGTCGAACTCGCCGGTGGTGTTCAAGCGCGTTGCCTGGGCACCGCCGCCGCGCGGCTCGCCCGGCGGCAAGGGCGGCGGGAAGGGCTCGGGCGCGGGATACACCAGCACCTGCGCGGCCGGGCGCCACACCGCCCAGACCCGGAAGGTGCCGAGCGGGTAGCGGGTTTCGGCCGTGAGCGGCGGTACGCGGTGCAAGCCGCGGCTCTCGGGCTGGAACGCGACCTGCACCGTGGCCATGCCCTGCGGCGGCACATCGGTCCAGACCCAGCGGTCTTCGTGGGTGGCGTCCAGCACGGACAGGCCGATGCCGTAGCGGGTCGACGCGCGCTCGTTGGTCAGCACCACGGACAGCGTGGCGCTGGTTCCCGCGAACTGCGCCTCGGGCGCGATCAGGTTCAGCGTGAGGCCGCGCAGCGTGGCGTGGCACACGTGCATGCCGACGAGGGCGCTGCCGGCCAGCAGGAACGTGAGCAGGTAGCCCAGGTTCAGTTGGTAATTGATGGAGGCGATCAGCAGCAGCACCATCGTCAGCCCCAGCATGAAGCCGGGGCGCGTGGGCAGGATGTACACGTTGCGCTGTGTCAGCGTCAACGTGTCCGACAGCGGCAGGCGCGATTGCCACCACCGGCGGAAGCGCCGGCGCACCAACGAAAATGGATTGAGCATCGCCGCAGTCATGTTACGGCAGCGGCACGGCTTCCATCATCGCGCGCACCTGCTCGACCGGGCCGCGGCCCGCATCGCCGACGGGGATGAGGCGGTGCGCGACCGTCTGGGGCAGGATGCCCTGCACGTCGTCGGGGGCCACATAGTCGCGGCCGCTCAGCATGGCCTGGGCTTTGGCCGCCCGCACCACGGCGATGCCGGCGCGCGGCGACAGGCCCTGCAGGAACCAGCGGCCCGACCGGGTGGCGGCCACGAGGTCCTGCACATAGGTCAGCAGCGGGTCGGCGGCATGCACCTGCATCACTTTCTGCTGCAGCAATTGCAGGTCAACCGGCGTCAGCGTGTTGTGCATCGCCTCGACCATGCCGCGCCGGTCGGCGCCGTTCAGCAACTCGCGCTCGGCTGCACGGTCGGGGTAGCCCAGCGAGATTCGCATCAGGAAGCGGTCCAGCTGCGATTCGGGCAGCGCGAAAGTGCCCAGCTGGTCGTGGGGGTTCTGCGTGGCGATGACGAAGAAGGGCGAGGGCAGGGCGCGCGTCTCGCCTTCGACCGTGACCTGCTTTTCCTCCATCGCCTCGAGCAGGGCGCTCTGCGTCTTCGGGCTGGCGCGGTTGATCTCGTCGGCCAGCAGGACCTGCGCGAAGACCGGCCCGGGATGGAATACGAAAGCTTCCTTGCCGCGCTCGTAGATCGAGACGCCCGACAGGTCGCTGGGCATCAGGTCGGCCGTGAACTGCACGCGCGAGAAATGCAGCCCGAACGCGCGCGACAGCGCATGGGCCAGGGTGGTCTTGCCCACGCCGGGCACGTCCTCGATCAGGAGGTGGCCGCCGGCCAGCAGGCAGGCGACGCAGTCGCGTACCTGAGCGGGTTTGCCCACCAGCACCGTGTTAAGCTGATCGAGGAGCGCCTTGAGTTTTTGTTGTGCTTCCATATGAGGCAAGACGTTATCCGAAATCGGCTACCGAAGAGCATCGCAAGTGAATAAAACAGGCTATTTCACGCACCCCGATTTCAGGAAGCACGAAATGGGGCCTGGCCATCCGGAATGCCCCGAGCGGCTGGATGCGATCGACGACCGGCTGCTGGCCGCCGGCATCCGCGACTTCCTGGATCACCGCGAGGCGTCGCCGGCATCGCTGGGCGACATCGAGCTGGCCCACACCCACATGCACGTGATGTCGCTGCGCGGCATGGCCGAGGGGCTGCCCGAGCAGATCAACGCCGGCGGCGGCGGCTACGCCCGGATCGACCCGGACACCACCATGAATGTCCATACCTGGGACGCCGCGCTGCGGGCTGCGGGAGCGACGCTCGCCGCCACCGACGCCGTGATCGCCGGCGAGCTCGAAAACGCCTTCTGCGCCGTGCGCCCGCCCGGCCACCATGCCTGCCGCGACCATGCGATGGGCTTTTGCTTTTTCAACAACATTGCCATCGCGGCCCGGTATGCGTTGGACCGCCATGGCTTGAAGCGCGTGGCCATCGTCGATTTCGACGTGCATCACGGCAACGGCACCGAGGACATCCTGTCGGGCGACGAGCGCGTGCTGATGGTGAGCTTCTTCCAGCACCCGTTCTACCCCTACACCGGGGACAAGCCGCAAGCGACGAACATGGTCAACCTGCCCGTGCCGGCGTACACGCGCGGCATGGAGATCCGCGAGATGATCGAATACGCATGGATGCCGCAGCTCGAAGCCTTCCGGCCCGAGATGATTTTCATCAGCGCAGGCTTCGACGCCCACCGCGAGGACGATCTCGGCCAGCTCGGGCTGGTGGAATCGGATTACCAGTGGATCACCTGGAAGATCAAGGAAATCGCGAAAAAGCATTCGAAGGGGCGGATCGTCTCCGCCCTGGAAGGCGGCTACAACCTCAATGCCCTGGGGCGCAGCGTCGAGGCCCATATTCGCGTCTTGGCCGATCTGTGACCCACCCCGAAATGGAGAAATCGATATGAAGAACGAATCTTCCGTTACTGACGCGGTGCTGTACGAAAAGGACGAGCGCGGCGTTGTCGCAATCACGATGAACCGGCCGGCCAATTTCAACGCGCTGAGCGAGGAGATGCTGGCGGCCCTGCAGGGCGCGCTGGACCGCGTGGCCGCCGACGAGGCGGCGAGGGTTGTCGTGATCGCAGGCGCCGGCAAGGCCTTCTGCCCGGGCCACAACCTGAAGGAAATGATCGAGAAGCCCTCGCTCGCGTATTACCAGCAGCTCTTCGCGCAGTGCAGCCGCGTGATGCTCTCCATCCTGAAGCTGCCGGTGCCGGTGATCGCCCGCGTCCACGGCATCGCCACGGCCGCCGGCTGCCAGCTGGTGGCGCAATGCGACCTGGCGGTGGCATCCACCGAAGCGCGCTTCGCCGTGAGCGGCGTGAACTACGGCCTGTTCTGCTCCACGCCCAGCGTGCCGCTGCTGCGCAACATCGCGCCCAAGCAGGCCATGGAGATGCTGGTGACGGGCGATTTCATCAGCGCGCAGCAGGCGCTGGAGCGGGGGCTGGTCAATCGCGCCGTGGCGCCCGAACTGCTGGACGCCGAAGTGGAAAGCCTCGTCGCGAGCATCTTGCAAAAGCCGCGTGCCGCGATCGCGATGGGCAAGGAGCTGTTCTACCGCCAGCGCGAAATGGGCATCGAGGCTGCCTACCAACTGGCCAATCAGACCATGGCTGTCAACATGATGGACAGCTGCGCGCAGGAGGGCTTCACCGCTTTCACCGAGAAGCGCAAACCGGCGTGGAGATGAAACACCCCCGAAGCGCCTTCGGCGATGCCCCCTCGGGCGTTGCCCTCTCCCCCTCAAGGGGGCGCCACCAGCGGCCCGGCAAAGCCGGTTCCGCGGTGGCCCCCGCGAAGACCCGATAGGCGGCAATGATCGACATCGACAAACTGGTCCAGGACCTGGGCCATCCGGGCGTGCCGTTGGAAATCGGCGTGCTGCTGGGCTGCCTCGCGGTGGCGTTCGGCATCTGCTGGCTGATCGGACGGCGCCAGCCGCCGGAGTCGGTCTGGTTCGGCCGTGCCATCGTCGACGGCTTGCTGTTTCCGCTGCTGGCCCTGGTGCTTACCTACAGCGCGATGCTGGTGCTGGCGCCGATGCAGAAGGTGGCCCTGCTCAAGCTGGCGTTACCGATTTTGGTCTCGCTGGCGGGCATCCGATTCCTGGCACGCGTGTTCACGGTCGTCTTCCCGCTTTCTCGCGTTGCCCGGCTCATCGAGCGCCTGTTCTCGTGGATGGCCTGGATCGCGGCGGTGCTGTGGATCGTGGGGCTGCTTCCGGCCGTGATGGACGAGATGGACGCCATCCACTTCGCCTTCGGCAAGTCGCGAGTCAGCCTGCTGGCAGTAGTGCAGGGAGTACTCTCTTCCGGCGCCGTGCTGGTGGTGGCGCTGTGGATCTCCGCGGTGCTGGAACGCAAGGTGCTGCGGGACGCGGTGGCCGACCTGTCGCTGCGCAAGGTGGCGGCCAGCGCCATTCGCGCCGTGCTGATGCTGGTGGGCATCCTGTTCGCGTTGTCGGCCGTCGGCGTAGACCTGACGGCCTTATCGGTGCTCGGCGGCGCATTGGGGGTCGGCATCGGCTTCGGCCTGCAGAAACTGGCGGCCAACTACGTCAGCGGCTTCGTCATCCTCTTCGAGCGCAGCTTGCGCATCGGCGACACGGTGCGCGTGGACAACTTCGAGGGCGTGGTCGCGGACATCAAGACACGCTACACACTGATCCGCTCGCTCAGCGGCCGTGAATCGATCGTCCCCAACGAGAAGCTGATCACCGAGCGCATCGAAAACCTCTCGCTGGCCGATCCTCGCATCCTGCTGTCCACGGACGTGACGGTAGGCTACGACAGCGACGTGGACCTGGTGCAGCGCATCTTGCTGGACGCCGCGCGCACGTCCGGCCGGGTGATCGCCGACCCGGAGCCGGCGGCGCGGCTGGTGAAGTTCGGCGCCGACGGCCTGGAATTCACGCTGCAGTTCTGGATTGCCGATCCGCAGAATGGGCAGATGAACGTGCGATCGGACGTCAACCTGCACATTCTCAAGTCGCTGCGCGAGGCGGGGGTCGAGATTCCTTTCCCGCAGCGGGTGGTGCACATGGCGCGACCGGCAACGTCCTGAGTCCTGAGTTTGCGCGAATCACAAGTCGGGCAAACCGGGTGGCGACGGGCCGTGGACGGCGGGCGGCCGACTTCGTTCGTGTCCCCCGCCGCCGGGAGGGCGGCTCCTCCTTGACCTCACTGCGTCGGCCACCCGCCATCCACGGCCCTTGGCGCGGCATTGGTTCTTTCGACGTTTGAACAGCCACAACGGTGATGGATCAGGGCGGCGGGGCGCTCTACGCAGCGACATCAAGGGGGAGCCGCCCTCCCGGCGGCGGAGGACAGTCGCGGAGTAGAGCGCCCCGTCGCCCTGATCCCGCCAGCAACTTCGCGCAGGATTGCCGAAGACGGTTTCACTTCATCAGCGACGGCAGCCACAGGCTGATCTGCGGAAACGCGATCAGCAGGCCCAGCATGAAGACCAGCACCAGCACGAAGGGCCAGCAGCCGCGAAAAATCTGGTTGAGGCCCACGCCCGGGAGCAGCGCGTTGAGCACGAAGAGGTTCATGCCCACCGGCGGCGAGATCAGGCCGATCTGCACGATCATCACGATCAGCACGCCGAACCAGACCGGATCGAACCCCAGGCTGGTGACGATCGGGAAGAACAGGGGGATCGTGAGCAGCACCATCGTGAGTTCTTCCATCACCGTGCCCAGCACCACGTAGATCAGCATCATCGCGGCGATGATCATGGTGGGCGACAGGCCCCGGTGCGTGATCCATTCTTTCAGGTCGCCCGGCATCGTCGTGAAGTTGACGAAGTTCGCGAAGAGCGTTGCGGCGATGAGCAGCGTGAACAGCATCGCCGTGGTGCGCGCCGACTCGACCAGCACGCTGAACAGCACCTGCCATGTCAGCCGCCTGCGCGCCAGCGCGAACAGGAAGGCGCCGGCCGCGCCGAAGCCCGCGCCCTCGGTGGCCGTGAAGAAGCCGCCGTAGATGCCGCCGAGCACCACGATCACCAGCACGATCACGCCCCAGATGCCGCGCAGCGCTTTCCAGCGATCGGGCCATGAGGTGCGTTCGCCGGGGGGTGCGTGCTCCGGGTCGCGGGCGGTGATGATCGCAATGCCCGCCATCAGCATCAGGGCCGTCAGGATGCCGGGAATGACACCCGCGGCGAACAGCTTGCCGATGCTGGTCTCCGTGATGATCCCGTAGATCACCATGATGGTGGACGGCGGGATCATGATGCCCAGCGTGCCGCCCGCGGCCATGACGCCGGTGGACAGCGAGGCGCTGTACCCCAGCTTCCGCATGGACGGGTAGGCCACCTTGCTCATGGTCGCGGCCGTCGCGATGGACGAGCCGCAAATCGCTCCGAAGCCGGCACATGCCGCCACAGTGGCATGCGCAAGCCCGCCGCGCAGGTGGCCGATGAACGCATACGCCGCCTGGAACAGCTCGTGGGCGAGGCCGGCGCGGGCGACGAAATTGCCCATCAGGATGAACAGCGGGATCACCGACAGCGTGTAGGCGAACCCGGTCTCGTAGACGACCTGCGCGGTGCTGGCCAGCGCCGGGGCGAGGCCCCGGGTGAAGGCAATGCCGCCGAACCCCACCAGCCCCATGGCGAATGCCAGCGGCACGCGCATGATGGCCAGCGCGAAGATGACGCCGAAGCCGATGAGCGCTTCAATCACAGGGCCACGCCCTCGCCATCGACGCGATCCGCGGGTGGCTGGGCGATGAGCAGCAGGTGGATGATGCCGGTGACAGCGCACAGCACGCCCATGCCGTACAGGAAGGGCGCCTTCAGGATCTTCAGCTGGGCGGTGGTCTCACCGGATTCCAGGAACTGCCCGCCGCTGCGCCACATCAGCCATCCCAGGCCCAGCAGCACGGCAGCGCACAGCAGGTGCACGAGGAGGGCCTGTGCCTTGCGCAGCCAGAGCGGCAGGTACGGGTCCAGCGAATCGAATTCGACATGCTCGCCGCGCTCGGACACCAGCGGCAATGCGCCGAAGATCACCACCACCATCAGCAGCTCGGTGAGCTCCAGCGAGCCGGGAATGGAGTTGCTCAGGAACTTGCGGCCCAGCACGTCGAAAAACGTGAGGGCCATGATTGCGAACAGCGCGGTGCCCGAGAGCAGACCGCACAGCAGCTCCAGCAGTTTCTTCAAGCTGGTCTTACTTGGAGGCTTTGGCGATCTCCGAGCGGAACTCGGCCAGCACCTTGGCGGCGTCCTTCAGGCCCTTGGCCTCGGCGTCCTTGACCCACTTGGCCTCCAGCGTCGACGTCTTGGCCTTCACGTCCGCGACGAATTTCGCGTCGGCCTTGGTCACCTGGACGTTGTTGGCCTGCATGAGCGCGTAGGCCCGGCGGTCCACCTTGTCCCAGTTGCGCCCCAGGATGCGCGCGGCGGTTTCGCCTGAGGCGGCGTCCACGGCCTTCTTCTCGTCCGCGCTGAGCTTGTCGTACTTGGCCTGGTTCATCATGAAGACGAAGCTGGTGTTGTACAGGCCGCCCGGGAAGGTCGTCGCGTACTTGATGATCTTGTCGATCTTGAACGACTCGGTCGACTCCGCGGGGAACAGCGTTCCGTCCATGACGCCGCCGGACAGCAGCTCGTACGACTCCGGCGCCGGCTTGAGCGTGACGTTCATGCTCAGCGCCTTGGAAATCTCGTTGACCATGCCGCCGCCCACGCGCCACTTCAGGCCCTGCAGGTCTTCAACCTTGGTGATCGGGCGCTTGGTATTGAAGACGATGCCCGGGCCGTGCGTGAAGTAGGCCAGCACGTGCACGCCCTGGTGCTCCTGTTTGAACTGCGGGTACTTCATCGCGACCTTGTTGAAGGCCACCGACAGGGGCTCGGCCGCGTCGCCGAGGAAGCCGAACTCGGCCATCTGGGTCAGCAGGAAGCGCCCGGGGGTGTAGCCGTGCACCGTGAAGGACACATCGGCCAGCCCGTTCTTGACCGCGTCCAGCGTGCCCGGCGGGTTGGCGACGGCGCGCGGCAGGATGTTGCATTTCACCTTGCCGGCGCTGTTTTTCTCGACCAGGTCGCACCATTCCTTCTGGGCCACGCTGAGCGAGTGGGTGGGCGGCACCCAGCTCGACACCGTCAGAACGGTCTGGGCGGCGACTGGGCCGGCCAGCGCGGCGGCGGCCAAGAGAAAAAAGTGTCGTTTCATGCGCGGGGCTCCTTGTGTGCGTTGGCGTCGACTGTAAGCTTGGCCAGTGCCGGGAGTGGTCCAGACTTACCCGGATTCGCCGACCATGCGGTCGGCGAATTGTCCTGGGGTGCTCGCATCTATAATCCAAAAACGAACGATCGTTCTTTTTTGTGGCCGTGGTGCAGCGCCGCATAGAATTCCAGTTTACGTAAACGTCAATTCCGAAACTCTTAGGAGCCGTAAGCATGAAGGTCCTGGTCCCAGTCAAACGGGTGGTCGACTACAACGTGAAAGTCCGGGTCAAGTCGGACAACACGGGCGTCGACATCGCCAACGTCAAAATGAGCATGAACCCCTTTGACGAGATCGCCGTCGAAGAGGCGGTGCGCCTGAAGGAAA
>Ga0255338_1000761_pt1 | contig 82162 bp, 75 predicted proteins | sample MeOH1_35cm_T4_19_FD_203715 | JGI IMG/M metagenome (GOLD analysis project Ga0255338, IMG submission 203715) | Sandy soil microbial communities from University of British Columbia, Vancouver, Canada - MeOH1_35cm_T4_195 | ecosystem: Engineered > Artificial ecosystem > Sand microcosm > Unclassified ... | reverse complement strand
GGTCCTGCCGCGGACCCGACTCGCTAGCGTAGGAGTGGAGAGAGTGACGCAACAGATCGACCTCGCGGGGGCCTCCGGCGCGCGCTACCGCTACAGCCCCTTGGAAGAGAACCGCTTTCTGCCGCCGGCGGGGGCGAACTACGTCATCGCCGAACTGACGGAGGAGGGGCCCAGGGTGGTCTACGCCGGGGAGACCGACAACCTGGCCAGCCAGACCTGGCGCTCGGACCTGGAGAAAGCGCGGCGAAAATATGCCGAAGCCAAGGTGCTGACCCGCCTCAACGTCACCCGGGCCGTCCGGGAGGCCGAGCGCGCCGACCTGATCGAGCACTACCATCCGCCATTGAACGGTTAAGGGTCCCGGGCGCATCGTCGCGGTGTGAACGCACCGCCCCTGATCGTGATCTTCGGCGCCGTGGTGCGGCCCGACGGCAGCCCGTCGGCGTCGCTGCTGCGGCGCATCGGTTTCGGGCTGGAGGCGGCGTGCGAAGATCCTCGCGCACCGATCCTGTGCTCGGGCGGCGTCTGCCGGCCGGGCCCCTCCGAGGCCTCGATCATGGCGCAGGTGCTGCTGGCGCAGGGCGTGGCCCCCGAGCGGCTCATCCTGGACGAGACGAGCCTCAGCACGCTCGACAACATCGCCGCGACCGTGGCTCAGGTCGAGGATGGCGGGCACCCCCACGTCGTGGCCTGCAGCGACGGCTATCACCTGCCGCGAATCCGGCTGCTGCTGGCGCTGCACGGGGTGACGAGCCGGTCCTGGCCCTGTCGCGAGCGGGCGCCGCTGGGCCATGGCGTGGCCATGGGGCTGCGCGAGTGCCTGGCGGTCCCGCACAATCTGGCCCACGTGGTGGCGCGACGCTGGCGACGCACGTCATAGTGCTGTCCAAGTCCCGCTGAAGATCGAGGCATGGCTTCCGAACCGGACAACCCCTTCGCCCGCAACAGCGCCTGGCCGCAGATGCCCCAGGCGCCGTTTCGCGTCGGGCCGCTGCCCAAGGCCGACTCCGCGGCGCCGCCCGAAGAGCCGGCGCGCCAGGCCGTGACACCGGTGTTCACGCGCCCGACCAACACGCCGCCGGCCTTCGCGGGCCTCCCCGCCGGGGTCATCACCCGCCCGACGGCGCAGCCGCGTCCGGCCGCGCCGCGACCGGTCGAGCCCGCCGCGGCTGAGCCGCCACCCCCGGAGCCCGTGCCGGCGACCGAACCTCCGTCGCCGCCCGTCGCTCCGCCGGAACCCTACATCGAGCTCGCGCCCGTCATCGTGCAGCCGCTCGGCAGCGCGCGCCGCGCCGCGCCGCGCAAGTCGCCGATCCCCGCCATCGCGGCCTCGGCCGCAGGCCTCGCGGCGGTGCTGGGGGTCGCCTACGCGCTGAGCCGTGGCCAGGAGGCCGCCCTGAAGGCCCCCGTGACCCCGCCGCTCGCCGCGGTCGCGGCCCCGCCGGCTCTGGCTGTGACCCCGACCCCGCAACCGGCCGTCGAGACCCTGGCCGTCGCTCCGCCCGCCAAGATCGCCGCCGCGCCCCGCGCGCCGGTCCGCACCGCTCCGCCGCCACGGCTGGTCGTCGCGCCGCCCGCGCCCGTCGTCGCCGACGCGGTCGCCAGCGCGCCGGTCATATCGCTGCCGCCGCCCGTCGCGACCCCTGCGCCACCGCCCCAACCGGCCTACACGCCGCCGGCGGCTCCGGATCCGGCCGCGCCGATGACCACCCGGCGCGACTAGAGCGCGTCAGGCGAAAGTGGATACCGGTTTCGCCGCCCGACGCGCTCTCAAGCTTTGAAGATCGAGCCTTTTCATCTGGTTCAGGTGATTCCGCCTGAACCAGAAAGGCTCTAGCCGAGCGCGGGACCAAAGAAAAAGGCGGCCCGGATCGCTCCGGGCCGCCCATGCTTGAGCGCTCAGCCAGGCCGGGCGATCAATATTTCAGTCGCAGCGTCACGCCGTAGGTCCGCGGCGCGCCCAGGAACGCGTCGTAGACGCTGACCGCGTCGTTGTTCTCGTCCACCTGGAACGGGCCGTTGAAGCCCACCTGGATGTAGTCCTTGTCGAACAGGTTGTTCGACCAGAACTCCAGCGTCCAGGCGTCGTTGTCCGCGCCGACGCCGACGCGGCCGTTCACCAGCACCATCTCGTCCTGCAGCTTGGAGGGGTGCAGGTCCGAGCCGGTGTTGTAGCTGGACGTGAACTTGCCCGAGAGGTTGGCCTTGAACTTCAGGCCGTTGCCGATCTCGCGCTCGTAGGTGCCGGCCAGCGAGGCCGACCACAGGGGGGCGAACGAGAGCCGCGCACCGGGCAGGCGGCGCAGGCTGTTGAACCGGGCGGGGTTGATCAGGTCCGCCGCCGCGAACTTCCCGATCTCCGTCTCGGCGTAGGTGACGCCGCCCTGGAGGCTCAGGCCGTCGATTGGCGGCAGGTAGATGAAGTCCAGGTCCACGCCCTTGGACGTCACCTTCGGCAGCGTCTCCACCACGAAGGCGGTGCCCACGAAGGTGTTGAGCTGGAAGTCGGTGAACTTCTGGTGGAAGGCCGCCACGTTCAGCAGCAGGGTGCGGTCGAACCAGCTGGTCTTGGCGCCCAGCTCGAAGCTGTCCACGAACTCGCCCTTGAACCCGGTGTCCGAGTCGGCCGTGAAGTTCGGGCCGGCCGCCGTCACCACGATCGCCTGCTCGCGGTCCAGGTTGAACCCGCCCGCCTTGTAGCCCCGCGAGTAGGACGCATAGGTCATCACGTCGCGGTTCCAGCGGTAGGCCAGCTTGGCGGTGCCGGAGAACTCGTCCTCGGTGTTCTTCTGGGTGAAGTCGCCCAGGGCGTCGAAGTCGTTGTTCTGGGCGTTCAGGCACAGGCCGCCGACGATCGTGGTGGCGGTCGCCTGGCCCAGCAGGCCGGCCAGCGAGCCGAACGCCGCCTCGCCCTGGTCGCACGACGAGCCGGTGGTGCTGTACCGGGTCGTCAGGGACTTCTCGTCATGGGTGTAGCGCAGGCCCACGGTCAGCTCGAGCTGCTCGGTGATCTGGAGGCTGTTGTTCGTGAAGAGGGCGATGGTCTCGCCGGACTGGCTGTAGCGGTCGTCCGAGCCGTTGTTGGCCTGGAAGATCGCGCCAGGGGTGAGGCCGATCAGGCCGGGCACGCCGCCCAGCACGCGGCCGGCGAAGTAGGCATAGTAGTCCGAACCGTAGCTGAACACCGAGCGGCTCTGCAGGTCCTCGTTGGCGTAGAAGCCGCCGACCAGCCAGTTGAGCTTGCCGCCCAGGCCTTCACCGGCGAGGCGCACTTCCTGGCTGAACTGGTCGAACTCCACGAAGTTGCGGCCATCGTTGGGGCGGAACACCAGGTCGGCGGCGGTGAAGTCGGAGTCCTGGCCGGTCTCGGCGCGCCAGTTGCGGCCCGCCGTGATCGAGGTCAGCGTCATGCCGCCGCCCAGCTTGAAGTTCGCCTCGAGCGAGACACCCTTGTCCTCGATGTCCTGATCCGTCGGGCGGTTGGCGAAGCCCAGCCGGTCGAACGGGGTCGAGGTGGTGTCCAGCGAGCCCGGACGCACGGCGTTGATCAGGTTGGCGCGGCTGTTGGCCGCCTGGCCGACCGACAGCTGCGTGCCCACGCAGCACATCTCGCTGCGCTTGGTGAAGTCGGCGATGAAGCGGAAGTCCGCCACGTCGTTCGGCTCGAAGGCGACCTGGCCGCGGACGGTGTAGAAGTCCTGGTCGTTGTCGCGGGTCGCCGTGCGTGGGCCGGCGCCGGTGACGATGTTCTGGTAGCCGTCACGCTGGCGCGTGCCGGCGAAGAGGCGCGCCGAGAAGGTATCGCTGAGCGGGCCGCTGACCGAGCCGGTCAGGCCCCACTGATCATAGTTGCCGTAGGTGGCTTCGCCTTCCGCCTGGAAGTCCTTGGTCGGACCGGCGGTGATGATGTTGAGGACGCCGGCCGAGGTGTTCTTGCCGAACAGAGTGCCTTGCGGGCCCTTCAGCACCTCGATGCGGCTGACCTGGCCCAGGTCGCCGAACGACACGCCGTTGCGGGGGCGGTAGACGCCGTCGATCACCACGCCGACCGAACTCTCGAGGCCCGGGTTGTCGCCAACCGTGCCGACGCCGCGCACGCGGGCGGTGACGATGGCCTCGTTCGAGGTCGAGGTGACGGTCAGGCCTGGCGTCAGCACGGTCAGGTCGCGGATATCCTTGACGCCCGCGTCCTTGAGCAGCTGGCCGCTGACCGTGGTGACCACGATCGGCACGTCCTGCAGGCTCTGTTCACGCTTCTGGGCGGTGACGACGATCTCTTCGATCTCGCGGTCGCCGGCCTCCTGGGCCTGGACCGAGGACGCAAACGCGCCCGCCAGCACGACGGCGAGGGCCGAGGTGCGGAACAGCATTCCAGATTTCATTCGGTTCGTTCTCCCCGATGCGGTCCTGCTTATGGGGAGGGTGCAGGATCTACGCTCGGAGGCGCGCGCGTAGCGGCCGCAATCCCTTGTGCGCAAAGGGATTGCGGCCGCCGGCCGCCTAACGTGGCGGCCCTGTGGCGCGTTTGTCACGGAAGCGTCTCAATAGGCCTCGCTTTGTGACCAGGTTCCATAGCGATGGTCGTCGAACCAGGGTCCCGACCAAGCGTCAACCGGCGGGCGGCAGCGTCACGAAGAAGGGTTTGCTGACCGCTTGGAAGACCGCCAGCGCCTCGCACCGGGCGGCGTGAGCGGCGAGCGTCGGCCACCGGTCCGGATCCAGAACTTCGGGGTGCGCCTCGCTTATGAAACGCATCACGCACCCGACCGCGATGTCCGCGTGGCCGATCGCTCCGCCGAACCACCAGTCGCTGCCCCGCGACGCCCGGTCGGCCTCCAGTGCGTCCAGCACGCCCGTGATCTGGGCGCGGCAGCGTTCCTGCCAGACCTCGGTGCTGCGCTCGTGGATGGCGCGCTCGTAGACCAGGCTCACCGCCTTGTCGGCCAGGCCGGTGGCCAGGGCCTGCACCTTCAGCGCCTGGCGCCGCTCGAGGCCGGCGCCCGCGATCAGCGCCCTGTCCGGCCCGGCCAGGTCGTCCAGCCAGTCCAGGATCGCGGCGCTGTCCGACAAGGCCTCGCCGTCGTCGGTCACCAGGATGGGGACGCGGCGCAGAGGGCTGACCTCGGCGATCTTCCCGGCGTCTCCGAACACCGACCACGGCCGATGTTCGTAGTCGAAGCCGTACAGCCGAAGCGCCACCGCCACCCGCCGAACGAACGGGCTGTCATACTGTCCGATCGGGATCATGCCGGCTCCCCCTTGCTGAGGCCCATGTAGGGGCTAAGGCCTCGCATCGAAAGAACGCGACGCCGCCAAGCGGAGCCTCTTGCAGCGAAGCGGGGCGGGAAGGGGATTGAACCGGCCGCACGGTCCGTGGGAGCTTCGCCGTTCGTTCGGGGTGGAGGCGGCTGTGGCGCGATCTGTGGTGATCACCGGAGTATCGACGGGGATCGGGCTCGCGGCGACCCGCGTCCTCGTCGGCAAGGGTTTCCACGTCTTCGGCAGCGTGCGCAAGGCCGCCGACGGCGCGCGGCTCAAGGCCGAGTTCGGCGAGGCCTTCACCCCCCTGGTCTTCGACGTCACCGACGCCCCGGCCGCCCAGGCCGCGGCCGAGCAGGTGGAGCGGGCGCTGGCGGGCGCGACCCTGGCCGGCCTGGTCAACAACGCCGGGATCGCGGTGGCCGGCCCGCTGCTCTACCTGCCGGTGGATGAATTCCGCCAGCAGCTTGAGGTGAATCTGACCGGCGTGGTGATCGCCACCCAGGCCTTCGCGCCGCTGCTGGGTGCGCGGGCCCCGGGGGTCCGCGACGCCGGGCGGATCGTCAACATCTCCTCGGTCGGCGGGCGCACGGCGAATCCGTTCATGGCGCCGTACAACGTCTCGAAGTTCGGCCTGGAGGGCTTGTCGGAGTCACTGCGCCGCGAGCTGCTGCCGTTCGGCGTGGACGTCGTCGTGGTGGCCCCCGGCGCGGTGGCGACGCCCATTTGGGACAAGGCCGACCAGGTGGACGTGAGCCGCTATGCCAACACGCCCTACGCGGCCGCTCTGGAGCGTATCCGGGCCTACATGCTGCAGCTGGGCCGCACGGGCCTGCCGCCGGAGAAGATCGGCCAGGTCATCCACCACGCCCTGACCGCCCCCCGGCCCAAGGTCAGATACACGGTGGCGCCCGATATGCTGCAGATCTTCCTGGGCGAGCACCTGCCCAAGCGCATGTTGGACCGAATCGTCGGCAAGCGCCTGGGCCTGCTGCCCAAGGCCGACTGAGTGCGAGCGTCCCGGGCGCGTGGACGCAGGCCGGCGCCATGAGCCTGTCCCTGCTCGGGTTCGCCATGGTGGCCACGTTCATGACGCTGATCATGACGGGCCGGCTGGCGCCTCTCGTGGCGCTGATCGTGGTGCCGGTGCTGTTTGGCCTGCTGGCCGGGCATGGCCTGGACCTGGGGCCCATGATGCTGGATGGCGTGAGGAAGATCGCGCCGACCGGCGTGATGATCATGTTCGCCATCCTCTATTTCGGCCTGATGATCGACGCCGGCCTGTTCGACCCGGCGGTGCGGCGCCTGCTGGTCATCGTGCGCGGCGATCCCGTCCGGATCGCCGTGGGGACGGTGATCCTGGCGGTGCTGGTGTCTCTCGATGGCGACGGGTCGACGACCTACATGGTGACCGTGGCCGCGCTGCTGCCGCTTTACCGCCGCCTCGGCCTCGATCCGTTGATCATGTGCTGCCTGATCATGCTCTCCAGCGGGGTGATGAACCTGACGCCCTGGGGCGGGCCCACCGCGCGGGCGGCGACGGCGCTTCAGGTCGAGGCCGGCGCGCTGTTCCTGCCGATGGTCCCGGCGATGGCCGCGGCGGTGGCCTGGCTGCTGATCCTGGCCTGGATGTACGGTCGCCGAGAGCGCCGGCGGCTGGGCGTGCTGACCCTCGACGGGGCGCCCCCGGACGGTGGCTTCGACGATCTCAGCCTGTCGGCCGGTGGACAGGTCACCGTGTCGTCGGACCCGGCGGCGCGGCGGCCGAGGCTGCTGTGGGTCAATGCGGCCCTGACCCTTGTCCTGCTGGCGACCCTGGTCTCGGGGGCCGTGCCCCTGCCGGTGCTGTTCATGGCCGGGTTCGCCCTGGCCACTCTGGTCAACTATCCGCGGCCCTCCGAACTGCGCGCCCGCATCGCCGCCCATGCGCCCAACGTCATCGCCATGGTGGCCCTGATCTTCGCGGCCGGCGTGTTCACCGGCGTCCTCGCCGGGACCGGCATGGCCGAGGCGATGCCCCGCAGCCTGCTGGCGCTGATCCCGCCGTCCATGGGCCCGTGGATGGCCTCGATCACCGCCGCGCTCAGCCTGCCGATGACGTTCTTCGTCTCCAACGACGCCTTCTACTTCGGCGTCCTGCCGGTGCTGGCGGAGGCGGGCGGCCAGTACGGTATTTCCCGCGAAGCCATCGGCGCGGCGTCCCTGGTGGGCCAGCCCTTCCACCTGCTGAGCCCGCTGGTGCCGTCCACCTACCTGCTGGTCAGCCTGGCCAGCGTCGAGTTCGGCGACCACCAGAAGTTCACCTTCCGTTGGGCGCTCGCCACCTGCGCGGTGCTGTTCACGGCGGGGGCGTTGGCGGGTGTCTTCCCGGTGATGGCCGGCTCCTGATCCGGCCGTGCAGCGCTTGTCCCGCTGTGGCGTTCCCTTCGATGACCGGCACGGAAGTTGCGGGGGAGGCGTCCATGAACATGATCCGTCTCGCCCTGGCCTTGGTCCTCTTGAGCGCCAGCGCGGCCGCCGCCCAGACGTCGCCCTGCCGCGGCGAAGCGCCCGCCGCGGGCGCCCAGGTCCACGGCCCGGTCCTGCACGTCCTGGACGGCCAGACGCTGTGCGTGGCGACGGGGGCCGATCCCTCCCAGTGGCTGCCGCTGACTCTAGAGGACGCGCCCGCCGCCTCCTCGTGGGGCGCCCTGATGAGCATCGCTTTCGGCAAGGACGTCACCTGCACGGCGCAGGGCGCGGGCCACGCCGCGGTCTGCCGGATCCAGGGTCGCTCCATCGGCGCCCAGCTCGACGCCCGGGCCATCAAGGCCGGCGTCGCCTGGCGCCGTCCCACGGGGCAACCGGTGACCATGCCCGCCGAAGACGGGACGCCGGTCGCCGCCGCCGGATATTAGGCTGGACGCGCGGCCGGCGACCTGTCCCGCGCCCCACTTGACCTGGATCATTCCGCTCCGCGGCGGAAAGGCGAAGCTGGAACCGCCTGCAAAGGAGTTCCCGCCACGCGCCCGCACGAGGTCTTCAACCAGCCGCCGCCGCTCGAGGCCTACGATCTCTTCGGGTCCGACGCGGTCCTCCTGGAGGCCGTCCAGCGCGAAGGCGCCGGCTGGGGGCTTGAGGACTTGGGCGCCTACGGCCGCGTCCTGGGCGCGCCGGAGACCCTGGCGCTCGGCGTCGCCGCCAACCGCGAGCCGCCACGCCTGCACGCCTTCGACCGCTACGGCCATCGCACCGACTGGGTGGAGTTTCATCCGGCCTATCACCGCCTCATGGCGCTCCAGGTCGGTCAGGGAATTCACGCCTCGCCGTGGTCCGAGCCGCGGGCGGGGGCGCACGTCCACCGCGCCGCCGGCCTATACCTCAGCAGCCAGGTCGAGGCGGGGACCAGCTGTCCGATCTCCATGACCTACGCCGCCACCCCGGTGCTGATGAACGCGCCGGAGCTGCAGGCCTGGCTGCCGAAGCTCTTCTCTCGCTCATATGATCCGGCCCACCGGCCAGTCGGGGAGAAGACCGGGGCGCTCGTCGGCATGGGTATGACGGAGAAACAAGGCGGCTCCGACGTGCGCGCCAACACCACCACCGCGCAGCCCCGCGGTGCTCCTGGCCCAGGGCAGCCCTACGGGATTACCGGCCACAAGTGGTTCATGTCCGCGCCCATGTGCGACGCCTTCCTGATCCTGGCGCAGGCGCCGCGAGGCCTGTCCTGCTTCTTCCTGCCCAGGTGGACGCCGGATGGCGGCCTCAACGGCCTGCGCTTCCAGCGCCTGAAGGACAAGCTCGGCAACCGGTCGAACGCGTCCAGCGAAGTGGAGTTCGAGGACGCGACCGGGTGGCTGGTGGGCGAAGAAGGGCGCGGCGTCCCCACCATCATCGAGATGGTGGGCTACACGCGTCTCGACAATGTCGTGGGTTCGGCGGGGCTGCAGCGCCAGGCCCTGGTCCAGGCGCTGCACCATGCGCGCCACCGCACGGCCTTCCAGCGCCGCCTGGTCGACCAGCCTTTGATGACGGCGGTGCTCGCAGACCTGGCGCTGGAGGTGGAAGCCGCCACCGCGCTCGCCTTCCGGCTGGCCGGCGCCTTCGACCGCGAGGACCCGGCGGAGGTCCTGTTCCGCCGGCTGGTGACGCCGGCGGCCAAGTTCTGGGTCTGCAAGCGCGGCCCGATGCTGGCCGCCGAAGCCCTCGAGGTGCTGGGCGGCAACGGCTACGTCGAGGACAGCGGCCTGCCGCGCCTCTACCGGGAGCTGCCCGTCTATTCCATCTGGGAAGGTTCGGGCAATGTCATGTGCCTGGACGTTCTGCGGGCCGTGCGCCGGGAGCCTAAAACCCTCGACGCCTTGGCCGCGGAGCTGGACCTGGCGCGCGGCGCCGACACGCGCCTGGATCGGGCCGCTGATCGGACGCTGGACGCCATGCGCGGCGTGGTGGCCGAAGCGGGGCTGCGCAGCCTCTGCCGCGAACTGGTGGTCGCCGTGCAGGCCGGGCTCCTGGTCCGCCACGCACCCGCGTTCGTCGCGGAGGGTTTCCTCGCCAGCCGGCTGGGCGGGTCCGGCGGCGTCTTCGGCCTGCTGCCCGATGGCCTGGGGCTCCATGCGATCCTGGCGCGCGCCTGGCCAGGGGATTGAGGGCCGGACCGATGCGTCGGCGTCGAGCCGCGGCTTCACCAACGGCAAATGGAACGGCCCGCGCGGGGGTTTAGGTGTTCCGTCCCGCGTATCGCGCGCACTGTTTGCGGGCCCTATGTCGAGGCGAGGCGGCCGTGGCGGCGTCGGCTTGCGTCAGCGCGCGGCAGGCCCGCGGGGAGGGAGGAGCTCGCGCGTCCGTCCGCGGCTGTGGCGCTATCGGCCGCCAGTTCCGCGGCGATACGCAACAGGCGCTTCCCCGGGATCGCGCCGATGACGCCATAGGCCTGGCCATCTTCTTCCCAATAGGCGACGCGCTCGCCCTTGTGGGCTTGCAGCACCGGCGTCCTGTCGCCCGCCGCCTCGATGCGCATCGCCACCAGCGAGACCGCTTCCCCGTGCGCGGTCACCGCGGCGATCTGGACGATGGGTCCCCGGTTGGACGGATAGACCTGAACGTCCGCCAGGCGCAGGCTCGCCGGAAGTCGGGGGACGTGAAGCCCGGTCGCCACGCGGATTTCTATCGGGTCGAACAGTCGGACCTCCGGCTGCGACTTCATCGTCGCGCGGATGAGGGTCGTGCGGTGAGAGGTCACGGCCTGATCGACGAAACCCGACACGCTGGCGGTTGGCGCCCGATCCTGGTCCTGGGCCGCATGGGCAAGCCACCCGCCGCCGGCCGCCACCGCGAGCATCGCGGCCTGCCGCAGTCCAAAGGCCGGCCGGGGCGAGGGGCGTCGGGGCCGACACGCCCTTAGAAACCCGGCGATGGCCGTGGCGGCGCGCACGGAAGCGGGTTCCGCCGATGCGCCGAAGGTGGCCTCGAACCCCTGGATCTGGATCGGAAGCCTCCGGGGATGTCCCGCGATCGCCGCGTCGGTGGCGGCGAGCACGCCGCGCGGGTCGCCGATGACCGGCCCGAACCGCCAGTGCGCATAGTTCTCGTCGCCGGCCCAGTCGATGCCGTGAGCGTCCAGGAAGAGGCAGGGGCGGGGCGAGCGCAGGAACTCATAGACCTGACTGCTCACGTCACCGAGGTACACGTCGGCGAGGGTCGTGTAGGTCATGTCGATACACCGGTCGGAGCCGGTATCGATGTGGATGTGTGGGCAGCCGGCATAGGCCGCGGCCAGGGCGCGCCAGCGGGCGGCTGCCGTCCGTCCGTCCGTCAGGCGGACGTGGGGCGCGACGATCAGGTTGTAGCGGTCCTGCGCTGCGAAGGCGTGCACGACCGCCTCCCCGAACCTGTCCCACGAGCCGAGCGCGGAGAAGTGCGGATTGTAGAGCACGGTCGGACGCTGGTTTGCGAACGGTCGCCAGTCCGGAGTGCGGACGGCGTCCGCGGCCTCGAACTTCGGGTAACCGACCACCGCGTGACGGCCTGGCCGGATCAATCCCTCTCGCGTCATTCGTTCGCGATGCTTTTCGCCGGCCATGAGCACGAAGTCGAAGTCGCGGATCCTGGGATCGAAGCCCGCCGCGCGGTCGCCCGCCCCATGATCCAGGTGGACGAACAAGGGGGAGTTCGCACCGAGCCGACGGAGAAGGGTGGACGTCCGCTCCGGCACGGCTATGGCGTCGAACCGGTTCAAGGCCCGCGCCAGCAAGGTCAGGCTGAGGATCTTGGGGGGCACGGAGGCGCCCGTCGCGCGGCGAAACACCGTCAGCAGCGCCGCGTCGGCCGTGGAAAACACGATCGGCGCCCCGCCCAGACGGCCGGCGACCGTCCTGGCGTACGCGACATGGCCCGGACTGGGCGAGCACACATGGACTTCGAAGCCGGGCAGCCGCGCCAGCGCAACAGCCGTGGAAATGCCGTGCAGCACCTGATGGCGCTGGGCGTTGAAGAAAAAGCAGACCCGGATCGGATCGATCCCAACCACGGCATCGGGACGCGCAAGACGAAGGGTGGTGACGGGCGCGCCGCTCACGGTCTTGCCGCCGACAGCCGGGCAAAGGACCGGCGCACCCGCCGCTCGGCGTCGTCCACGAAGGTGAAGGTCACCGGGACCACGAGCAGGCTGAGCAGGGTCGAGGTCAGGAGGCCCCCGATCACCGCCATCGCCATGGGCTGGCGGAAACTCGCGTCGGCCCCGAAACCCAGGGCGATCGGAGCCATGCCGGCGACCATGGCCACGGTGGTCATGACGATCGGGCGCGCGCGCTTGTGGCAGGCGTCCAGCAGCGCCTCCTGCCGCGACAGGCCTCGCTCGGTCATCCCGACGATGGCGTATTCGACGAGGAGGATCGAGTTCTTGGTGACGATGCCCATCAGCATCACCAGCCCAATCATCGCGGGCATGCTGAGGGAGCTTCCGCCGACCACCAGTCCAACGAAGGCGCCGCCGACCGATAGCGGGAGCGCCGACAGGATCGTGACCGGCTGGACGAAGTCCTTAAAGAGCAGGACCAGGACGCAGTAGATGCTGAGGACGCCGGCGACGAGGGCGGTGAGGAATCCCACGCCCAGTTCCTCGCCGATCTCGGCGCCGCCGGCCGGGACCAGCGAAACGTTCGCCGGCATGGCGCGCACGGCCGGCAGCGCCTCGATCTTCGCCATGGCCTCACCGATCGCCATGCCATTGAGGTCCGCGGTCACGGTGACGTGCCGATTGCGGTCATGGCGATCGATCTGGGCGGGGCCGCTGCCGATGGAGATCTCGGCGACGCTCGCCAAGGGCACGGGTCCGTCCCGGCCGGCGACCCGCAGGTTGGCGATGATCGACAGGTCTCTGCGCGCCTCGTCGGCGATCCGCGTCCGGATGAAGAGCTGCCGGCTGTCGAGATTTAACCGCGCCACCTGGGCGTCGAAGTCGCCACTCGTGGCGATCCGGACGACCTCGCCGATGGCATCCGCCGACACACCCCGTTCGGCGGCGCGCTGGAGATCCGGCCGGATGATGATCTCGGGCTGCTCGAGACTGGCCGAGGAACTGATGTTCGACAGGCTGCCCACCCCGCGCAGCTCGCGTTCCAGGCGCTGCACCGTGGCCTTCAACGCCTGGGGATCGTCGCTGGCGAGGATCAGGTCGAGGCGGCTGCTGCCGCCGTCGCCCACGGCGAAGCGGGCGCCGGGGATCGCCTTCAGCCTTTCCTGAACTTGAGCTTCGATCTCCGTCTTCGACGGCCGCTCGCCGCGTGGCGCGAGGATGAGGCTCGTCGAGGCGCGGCGGACGCCGCTCGCGTCGTCACCGTCCGAACCGACCTGCCCGACGGTCGTGAAGATGCCCTGAACGCCGGCGAGGTCCTTCAGCTTCAGGCGAACCTCCTCCGAGACCTGCATGGTCGCGTCCAAGGAACTCCCCGGCGGAAGCTCGATGGAGAGCTCGGTGAGGCTGCGGTTGTCCGCAGGCAGGAAGTTGGTCGGGATCAAGGGCAGCAGCGCCAGGGATGCGGCGAGGAACGCCATCGTTGCGGCGGCGGTGGTCTTGGGGCGCCCAAGGCACCAGCGCACCGCAGAGAGGTACTGGCGCATGACCCGTTCGTTCTCGCGCTCCGGCATCACGGTGTTCTTCAGGAAATAGGCGGCCATCATCGGCGTCAGCAGGCGGGCGACCAGCAACGACGCCAGCACCGCGATCACGGCGGTCCAGCCGAACGGCTTGAAGATGAGCCCGGCGAAGCCGGGCATCATCGCGGTCGGCAGGAAGACGGCGACGAGGCTCATGGTGGTGGCGATCACCGGCTTGGCGATCTCGGCCACGGCGTCCTCCGTGGCCGCCATGACCGTCTTGCCCAGCCGGCGGTGGCGCTCGATGTTCTCCACCTCGACGATCGCATCGTCGACCAGGATGCCGACGACCGCCGCCAGGGCGAGCAGGGTCAGGGTGTTGAGCGTGAAGCCGAACAGGGCCATCGCGGCGAAGGTCGGAAGGATCGAGAGCGGCAGCGCCGTGGCGACGATCAAGGTCGCGCGCCAATCGCGCAGGAACACCCAGACGACCAGCACGGCCAGGATGGCGCCCTCGTAGAGCATGGCCATCGAGCCTTCGTACTGCTCGAGCGTGTAGTCGACCGACCCCCCGACCGGCGTGAGCGTCAACCCGGGCGTGCGGGCCTTGACCTTATCCAGGGCCGCGATCACCTCCTCCGCGACCTTCGTCTCGTCCGCCCCGCGGGCGCGGAAGACCTGGAAGCCGATCACGGACTTGCCGTCCAGCATGGCGGCCTGCGCACGATCGGCGGCGGCGTCCTCTATCGTGGCGACCTGATCGAGGCGCACGTTGCGGCCATCGGCGAGGACGATCGGCAGCGCCGCGAGGTCGGAGGCCTGCGCCACAAGGGCGACCGTTCGGATCGACTGTTCGGCGCCCCCCAACTGGCCGCGGCCGCCCGAGGATTGCTGCTGGGCCTGCCGCAGCGCGCGCGAGACGTCGCCGGCGGTCACGCCCACGGCCGCGAGCCGTGTCGGATCGACCGTCACCCGCACTTCGCGCTGGAGGCCCCCGAGGCGTTCGACGCGCCCCACGCCCGGAACCGAGCGCGCGGCCTTGGTCAGGGTGTCGTCGACGAGCCAGGAGAGTTGCGCCTCATCCAGCCGCGTCGAGGCGACCGCATAGACCAGGCTCGGGGCGGATCCGAAGCTGACCGCCTCGACCGTTGGTTGCAACAGGTCCGCGGGCAGGTCCGAGCGGATGCCGTCCACCGCGTCCTTGGTCTGGATCAGGGCGTCGGACAGCGGCTTCTCGAGGTTGAAGCCCGCCTCGATCCGGACGACGCCATCGGTGATCGAGGTGGTGACGTGGCGCAGGCCATCGATCGTCGCGAGTGCGTCTTCGATCGGTCTTGCGACCTCCGCCTCCAGCTGGGCCGGCGTGGCGCCCGGGAGCGCCGCGGCGACGGTCACCGACGGGAGCGACATGTCGGGCAGGTCCTGGATGGGCAGGACGCTGAACGCGCGCAGGCCCGCGAGCGACAACAGCAGGAACAGGAGGATCGAAGGGATCGGATTACGGATCGACCAGGCCGCGAAGTTCATCGCCGGGCCCCCGGCGCTGCGGCCACTCGGACGACATCGCCGTCATTGAGGAACCCCGCACCCCTGAGGACCAGTCGTTCCTGGCCGGAGAGGCCGCGTAGGATTTCGATCGCGTCGCCGCGGCGCCGGCCAGGCGTCACGGCCCGTAGCCTGATGGTCGGGGTTCGGTCTGCGCCGTCCACCTCCATGACATAGCTGCGGCCGTCGCGGACCACGACGCAGGGGGCCGGAACCGTAAGCGCGGAAGACGCTCCGACGGCGATCCCTCCGGTCACATACATCCCCGCGCGGGCCAGCCCGCCAGGCGCGAGATCGGCATAGATGAGGGCCAGGCGCGACTGAGACTCCAACGCCGGACCGGTCTGGCGGACGACGGCCTTCACCTCACCGCCCGCGGGAAGCCTGAGCGTGACCGGTTGCCCCACGGCGACCGCCTGGAGTTGCGCGGCCGTCAGTTCACCGCGCCATTCCAGCCGGTTCTGCCGGATCATCCGGAACAGTTCTTCCCCGGCCGGTACGACCGCGCCCAGCGTCGCGGTCCGGGCCGTGATCACCCCGTCGTCGGGCGCCAGGACCGCCGTGTAGCGAAGCTCGAGTTGCTTGGCGGCCAGGAGCGCCGTCGCCGTCCTGGCGTCCGTCTTGAACTGGAGGACGTCCTGCTCGCTGATCGCGCCGCTCGCCTGCAGGTCCAGGGCGCGTCGGCTGTTCAGCTTCGCCTGCTCGTATCGCGCGAGCAGCTGGGCTGCCTCGGCGCGCAGCAGCGCGGGGTTGAGCCGGGCCAGCACCTGGCCCCGCTTGACCTGGTCGCCGACGTTGGCGCGGATCTCGACGAGCTGGTAGCTGCCGATCTGGGTCCCGACGCTGGCTTCCTGCCAGGGCGCGATGACGCCGGACGCCGTCACGGTGTCCGGCCAGGTGACCCGCTGTGGCGTGGCCGTCGTGACGGTCAGCGCAGGGGCCGCGCCTGGAGGCGCAGAGGGTTCCTTGCTCCGCCCCGAGAGCAGGAGAGACGTTGCGACGAGCGCCGCCAGCAAGAGGACGGCGGCGATGATCCAGCCACGCTTGCGCTTCCGGGGTGCGAACCCGGATGATCGACGTCTATCCACGGTCAGGGGGTGCTTTTCGGCCGCCGCCGCTCGATCGGTCATAGGCGGCTGTTTCCTTTTGCGATGCCCGGTCCACCGGCGGACATGGTCTCTGCGCCAGGCCCCGCCAGCGGCGTGTCCCAAGGCGAACCGGTGCGGCGGACAAGCGCCACCCACGCCCGCGCCCGGTCGGCGGCGGCGGCGATGGCGCTCTCCTCAGCGCGGTTGAATTGGCGGCGGGATTCCTCCAGCTCGACCTGGGCGATGGAGCCGGCCCGCCAGCGGGCGGTGTTGGCCTGGAGCGTGAAGCGGGCCGCCTCGAGGGCGTCCCCGGAGGTTTCAATCCGCGCCCTGGCCGACTCCTGCGCGGCCAGAGCGTCCTCGACGTCCCGGACGGCGGCGCGGACGGCGAACCCGAGCTGAGCGACGGCTTCGCGGTAGCTGGCCTCGGAGGCGCTGACCGTCGCCGCGCCGGCGCCGCCGTCGAAGAGCGGCCCGGTGAGCCCCGCCCCGATCGAGCGGCCCACGTAGGACGCGCTGGAGCCCAGCGCCCGGATCCACTGCTGGCTCAGCACGGCCGTCAGGTCGACGCGCGGAAGCCGTTCGGCGCGGGCGACGGCGATCTCGGACCACCTGGCGGCGACTTCGCGTTCGGCGGCGACAACGCCGGGATGGCGAAGAACGACCCTGGCGGGGAGGGCCGGCGTGTACGGCGGGGGCTGGGGCATCTGCGCGCCGCTCGGGGACGGCCCGATCCCGGCGATTGTCGCCGCCTGCGGGTTTGGTGGCAGGAGCCGCCGGATCTCGGCGGCCTCCAGCCCGCTCAGCGCCACCAGGGCGTCCACGAGGCGACGGCAAGTCTCCTCCTGGGTGATGCGGTCGGTCTGCGCCGACGCCAGGTTGCTCGCGGCCGTGGCCACCGCCACGGGCGCGATGCTTCCGAAGGTCGACCGGGCGCGAGTGACCGCCAGTTCCGTCTCGCGCGAGGCGATGTCCCGGTCGCGAAGGTCGAGGGTCAGATCACAGGCCCGGAGGGCGAGCGCCGTGTCCGCAATCTCTCCGATGATCGACAGCCTGGCCGCCTCGGCGTCGGCGTCGCGCGCCGCGAGGCGATGGCGGGCGGCGTTCTGGCCCTCGCGGACCCTGCCCCACAGATCGAGCTCCCAGGACAGGGTCGCGCCCAGCGCGGCGGACGTCTGGCTCGTCGTCGCATCGCCCGCACCCGCGCGGTCCCGCGCCCGCGACGCGCTCCCATCGAGCGCGACGCTGGGCCGGCGACGCGCACCCTGCACCGCCAGGGCCGCGCGGGCCTGATCGACGCGGGCGGCGGCCTCGGCGAGCGTCGGGTTGCCGGCCAGGCCGGCGGCCACGAGCCTATCGATCGGGGGATCGCCCAGCAGGGTCCACCAGTCTTCACGCTCGATCGGCGCCGAGGGCGCGGGCGTGGAGGGCGCGTAGGTCCACGCCCGGGAGACCTCCAGCGCTGGAGGTTGATGCGGCGGTTGCAGGGCGCAGGCGCCGAGCAGCGCGAACGGCGCGATGGCGGCGCCGGCGATTGGGCGCCTCCTATTCGGAAGTCTGTTCACTGAGATCTTTTGCATGATCAGGATCCAAGCCGCCGGAAGCTGCCGGCGGGCATCGGCCAGGCCGAAAGGGGGAGGTTCGGCCTGGCCGGCCCAGCTCCGAACCTGGCGCGACCGAGGCCGGGGGAGGGCCGCCGGATCGCCAGGCTCGGGTCAAAGCGCCGTCGGCCTGTCAAAAGGCGACGGCGCCCCGTCTCGCCCGCTCGGGGGCGTGGGATCGAACAGGACGGTCAGCGCCGGGAGGCCTTGCCCGAGGGTTCGGCCTCGGCATCTTCCGGGGCTTCGGCCTGGCGGCCCGCGCCAGAGACGGTGGGGAAGTACAGGCCCGTCGCGGCGCCCACGACCAGGTTGCCGACGAACCGGCCGGCGTTCCGTCGCGGACCGTACTGGGCGCAGGGGTCGGGATCCGGAATCTTGCGCTTTTCCGCCTTCGTCTTCTTGACGCCCTTCTTCGGTTTGGCGGTGAAGGCTTTCCCGACGGCGTCGCCGAACGGCTCGGCGAACTGCAACGCGTCCCCGACGGGCGAGAGCGAGGGATCGTTGCCGCCGAAGGCGCTCACCACTTCGGCGGTCCTGGACCAGGTGATCGCCGCCGCCTGTTGGCCATCGGGCGCCAGGAGCTCGGATTCCGCGGCCAGGCCCCCGGTCATCATGGGGGGCCTGAACTTCACGATGGGGACCGGGATAAAGAAGCCGGCCGCCGCGCTCACCGCCGAGGCGGCCCGATTGGTGGGCTCGATGCGGACGATGGCCGTGCGGATCTTTCCGGCGTCCGGCGCCGGCACCGGCGCCAGGTCGAAGTGCTTGCTCACCTCGAAGCAGATCTGACGATCGACCTCGAACCGAACCATCGCCTGTTCCTCGGGCCCGACCTGCGTGTCGCCGTCGACCTTGAGGATGCTGGGTTCGATGTAGACGCGCTTGATGGGGTCAGAGAGCGCGGCGTCGCGTCGCTTGCCCGATCCCGGCTCGCCCCTCTTCGCATCGCTCAGGCCGGAATAGCTCGACAGGTAGCCGGAATGCGCGGCGGCCGACGTCTGGCAGGCTGCTGCGAGGGACGACAACCCCGTCAAGACGATCACCCTGACCGCCAGGGCTGCGGTGCGGCTGGGCCCGCGGCCGGGTGCGGAAGGCAGGTTCATTCACGCGTCTCCATGTGCAGAGGAATGCCCCCTCAAGCTCTCCTCAGCCCTGAGACACCGCGGGGGGGATGGACCCTCAGCAGAAAAGTGCGCGAGCCGCTGGCGTCCGCCGGCGTCGGTCGCGGGATCGACGGAGGGCGTGCAGCTCAGAAGCGGGCGTCGAGGCCGAGCCGGACCGTTCGGGGACGGAGCGGCGTGATCTGGTCGCGGCGCGTCAATCCGAACGGGTTTCCGAAGGCGAAGGTGTTCGCCCGCGCGTCGCCGATGTTGGCGATGTCCAGTGAGACGCCGACGCGATCGAAGTCGAGCCGCGCACCGAGGGAGCCGACGAAGTAGCTCCCTTGCGAGACATCGTAGGAGGTTCCCGTCGCGAGATAGGACTTCCCCACATAGCGAAGTGAGGCATCGCCGCTCAGGATGACGCCGCGACCCAGATCCCGGCGCCACGCGGTCTCGAGGCGGACCCCGTCCCGCGGAATATTGGGCAGGGTGCGCTTGCCGATGTCCTGGGATCCAGCCGGCCGGCCATAGAGATAGGTGTCGTTGAAGAAGGCCGACGCCGTCAGCGTCACGGCGGAGGACACGCGCCAACTGGCGGTCGCGTCGAGCCCATAGATCCGGCCGTTGCCGATGTTGGCCGTATAGGGCAGACCCAGATCGTCCACGAGATCGGCCTGGACGTGGTTCCAGTCGACGGCAAACAAGGCCGCTCGGGCCGATAGCCGATCCCATTGCGGGTTTCGCCAACGGACGCCGAGTTCGATCTGGCTCAAGTCGTCGGCGACGAACTCCTGGCTCGCCGTGGTCGCGCCGGCCGGGGCGATCGCGAAGCCGCCGGCTCGGACGCCCCGCTGGACCTCCAGGAAGGTCGATAGGGAACGGCTCAGCCGCCAGTCGAGCGCGAGGGTCGGCACGACATGAACATGCTTCCGCGAGTCGATTTCCGGCTCCTTGAGCGGGGCGTCGATGAGGCGCCCCTCGTTCCCCGAGGCCGTCAGTCGCCCGCCGGCGGTGACGGTGAGTGACGAGCCGATGGGTCGCGACGCCTGGCCGAAGATCGACAGCTCCATCTGGGCGTTTCGAACGCCGGCGATCTGTTCCGGCGCATCGGGCGAGCCCAACGACCGGGAGAGACGGCTGACATTGTAGACGCCGGCCACGCCCACGACCCAAGGGGCGCCGCGGTCTCCACCGGCGAGCCGCGTCTCGTGCGAGACGAGCAGGATGTCGTTCCGTTCCTCGAACCGGCGGAGCGTGGCGGAGCCGTCGGACTCGGTGGCGTCGAAGACCGACAGCAGATCGTGATTGGCCACGGAGGTCGTGGTGGTCAACTGGCCGCCGCCGACCGACCGTCGGCCTGTGACGTAAGCCAGGCGGAAGTCATTGCGAAAGGGCTGCGCCAGCGCGGCGCCGCGCGTCAGCGGCGGATCGCCCCGCAACGTATACTGGCCGTCGTCGCTCCTGATCCTTTGGGACGCGGCGCCGAGGTCGACCGTCCAGGCGGCGACGTCATCCAGGCGCCACATGAGGCGTTGGCCGAACGTCCGGCTGCGATTGATGTCGTCCAGCTTGCGGACTGGGTCGTCGATGTACCCGGCGTCGCGCACGCCGTAGACGACCAGGCGTGCGGCCGCCGACTTCCCGATCGGAAGGTTGATCGTCGCCGCCGCGTCGCGCCCCGCGCCGCCGAAGCGTGTCGCGCTGAGACCGGCCGAGGCGGCGCCATAGGCTTCGCGGCTGTCGGGCGGGTTGGGGACCAGCCGCACGATCCCCCCCAAGGAGCTCGCGCCATAGAGCGTGCCCTGCGGCCCCGCGAGGACCTCGACACGCTGCAGGTCGTAGAGATTGAGGTCCGGATCTGGCGCGTTGTAGCTGAGGCGCACATCTCCCAGGTACTGGCCCACCGTGGCCTGGCTCGGGCCATTGAAACTGCTGTCGGCGATGCCGCGGACGAAGATCTTGTTTCGGCCGCGGCCGAGATTCGTCGAGCTGAGGGTGGGCAGCGTCTGGGTGATGGCCGCGGTGCCGGCGGACGCGTTGCGTGACAACCAGGCCGGTGGGAATTCGACGACCGTCGCGGAGCCCGGATAGTGGTCCAGCGGGATGTTCTGCTTGCTCGCGGTGACGACGATCTCCCCCAGGTCCGTGGGTGTCGGCGGCGTCTCGGGCGCCGCCGGCCTGGAGCGGGGCGGGGGCGCGGCTCGCAACCGGACGATCCGGACCGTGGCGCTGTCGTGGAAGACAGCTTCCGTCCCCGTGTCGCGCAAGGCATGGGCGAGCGCGGCGCGCACCGACAGGTCGCCGCTCACGCCCCCTGAGCGGCGCCCGGCCAGGTCGGGTTCGGTGATTGCAATGGTGATCCCAGCCTGAACGCCCAGGGCGGCCGCCACATCGCCGAGCCGCCCGGGCGGGATCTTGAAGGTCCTGGCGCAGGCGGCGTCCGCGCCGCCCAGGATGAACGCGACGGCGGCCGCGGCCGCCCACCTACTTCCTGTCACCGCCGACCGGTTCCATGGTCCAGCCATCGGCCGTCTTGGTCAGACGAACGTTCAAGGCCGGCGCGAGGCGTCTGAGCGGATCGGGGCCGCCGTCGTCGAGCCGGATGGAGCCGGAGAAGGGTCGGTCGGCGATCGCGTCCGACACGGCGATCCGCACTCCGAGCGCTCGGCCGAGGTCGGCCGCGACCTGCGAGAGGGGCGCGCCCGAATAGACCAGCGACCCGGTCGTCCACGACCCCACAACCGCGGAAGGCACAGTGGTCACCCGGACGACGCCGGCGTCATCCCGATCGGTCAGCAACTGCCCGGGGTTCAACGCAACGGCGTCGCGCTTCGTGTCGTACACGACCTTGCCTTCCGCGACCGCGACGCGGACCTCGCCGGCGTCGTGGGCGACATTGAAGACGGTGCCGGCGTCTTCGACGATCTTGCCGGCCACCTCCAGCCTGAAGGGGTTCCGGTCGTCGTGTCGCACCTGGAACAGAGCCTCACCCGTGGCGAGCGAGGCGTACCGCGGATTCCGGCGGTCGAAGGTCATCCGCGTCGCACCGTTCAGCGTCACTGTCGTGGCGGAGTCGAGCTCGACCACCTGCCGCTGGCCCGGTCGGGTGACGACCTCATATCGACTGGAGGCGAGTTGCGGGAACACCGCAACAGCCAAAGCGGCCGAGGCGGCCACCGCGCCGCCGACGATCAGCCAGCGACGCGACCGACGGGGGAGGGGTCCTGCCGGCGTTCCGACGTCGTTGGCCGCCTCGCTGATGACCACGTGCGGGAGCAGCGGCTCGAGCGCGAGATCCATCTGTTCGATCTCGTCGTAGGCCTTCGCGTGCCCTTCGGCCTCGGCGAGCCAGTCGGCGAACGCCTCCCACGTCGTATCGTCGCCGTCCCGGAGGCGGATGCGCCATTCTATGGCGCGGGCTCGGACGCTATCTTGCGAGTCAGGGGGCATGGCCAATTTTCCCACCTGTAAGACGCCGCCGGTCCGGCCGTCCCTCATCAATCCGCAGCTTCGCGTCTGAAATCACCTCGTAGGCCCGCGCGAGGTGCTTCTCCACGGCGCTGACGCTGATCCCGAGCTGAGCGGCGATCACCCGCTGCGGCTCGCCCTCGATGCGAAAGCGGCGGAAGATCGTCCGGGTCCGTTCGGGCAGGGCGTCCAGGAGACGCTGCAGGATGGCGACCTGCTCCTTGGCGATGATCTCGGACTCGACCGAGGGCTTCTCGTCCGCCTCGCCATCGTTTCCACCGTGAGCGCTGACCCAGTCCTCCTCACGGCGCACGCGGCGCCCGGCTGCTCGGCGATGCACCAGGAACTCGTTGTTCGCCATCTTGTACAGGTAGGCGCGGGGTTGCGCGACCGGGCCCAGCCCGTCGGCCAGCAACTTGAGGTTCACGTCCTGTAGAATGTCCTCCGCCTCGTCGACGGAGGCCCCACGCGACGCGAGAAAGCGCAGCAGGGCGGGCCGTAGGTCCGTGAAGAGCGCAATGAGGCCGCTACCCGACACGTTACGTCCACGCTCTCGTCCGCTGAAATCGACCGAAGTCTGGCGTGAAAGCCCTCGACCGCGGTGCTCGTGCTACCTACTGCGGCGACGACGGCGAAACAACGGCGGGACCGCCGTTGTCCTTGGCTGGCTTTCTTCGGCGGCACAGCCATGGCGCTACGCCATCCCCTGACCGCGGCGGTTCGTCGTGGAGCCTGAACCCGTCCGGCGGCTGGCGAGCCCTGGTGGGCGGCTCGATTCGCCCCGACTGCGGCCGGGGGCAGTCATAAGGTGCTGAAAAACGTGAAGAAAATGGTGGATGCGACAGGGATTGAACCTGTGACCCCCTCGGTGTGAACGAGGTGCTCTCCCGCTGAGCTACGCATCCGCCGCAGGAAGGCGGGGGCTATAGCGGTTCGGATTGCACCCCGCAAGCGCCCAACAGCCGCACGCACGCCTCGGGCAGCTCGTCGAAGCTGTGGATGAGGATGTCCGGGTCCAGGTCCGCCGCCGGGATTTCGGTGTAGCCGAAGCTGACCAGGATCAGGCCGGCCTTGGCGGCGCGCGCCGCGCCGGCGTCGGTGGCGGCGTCGCCGACCAGGATCGCGCGGCCGATATCGCCGCCGACCGCGTCCACGGCGGCTTGCAGGTGCCGCGGGTCCGGCTTGATCGCCGGGGCGGAGTCGGCGCCGATCACGGCCTCGAAGCGATCCGCGATCCCCAACGCCTTCAGCAGCGTTTCCGACAGGCCGGTGAGCTTGTTCGTGCAGACGGCCAGTTTCGCGCCCCGGGCCTTGAGCGCGTCCAGCGCCGCGACGCAGCCCGGGAACGGCCGACTCTCGTCGGCGATGTGGTCCTGGTAGTGGGCGATGAAGCGCTCGAACAGTGGCTGCACCCTGGCCGGATGCAGGTGCTGGCCCGCCGCCTCGAAGCCGCGCTCGATCAACCAGCGAGCGCCCCGGCCGATGAACGGCCGGGCCTCCGCCAGGGGCAGGGCGGGCAGGCCTTCCTGGCCCAGAAGCACGTTCAGCGTGCCGACCAGATCGGGGGCCGTGTCGACCAGGGTGCCGTCCAGGTCGAAGGCGATGACGGCGCCCTCAAGGGAGGCTCCCATTGGGGGGTTAGCCGCCATTGATCACCGCGGTCGCCGCGTCCAGCCCGGCCGCGTAGTCGGTCAGCGCCTCGGCGGTCAGGCCGACATAGGTCGTGGCGTCGTCGAATCGCCGCTCCTCGATCGCCTCGCGGATGCCGGGCAGGGTCTTGGCGCCATAGCCCGTGAAGCGGCCGGGCGCGTAGATCATGTTCTTGTAGTAGGGCCGGAACGGCAGGCCCTTGTCGCGCAGCAGTCGCTGCTCCAGCGGCAGCAGGGCGGCGCCCAGCTGCTTCTTCTGGGTGGGGTTGAGGCTCGCGCCCTTGGCGGCCAGGGCCGTATCGAACGCCGAGGCGCTGGCCTTCAGCTTCGCCACCGCCCCGTCCATCCGGGCGAAGTCGATCTTCGGCGAGGTGGCCAGCGGGCCCGGGTCGCCGCGCGGGATCGTCGGGTCGTCGGCCAGCTTGTAGGCCCCGGCCGCCAGCAGGCGGGTGCGGGCCGCGGCCTGGTCGCGCGTCGTGTCGGCCAGCTTCTTCACCTCGTCGAGATAGCCCGAGACGGTGTCGGCGAAGTCGCCGTAGCGCTGCACCGTCGTCTCGGCGTCGGCCATCCGCAGCACCATGCGGCCGGTGTATTTGGCCAGCGCGCCGGCATAGGCATGGCCTGGGTCGACGAAGCGGCTGTGGTGCTCGTAGGTGTCGTAGGCCGAGTGGTAGACGCCGCCGCTATCGCCCTCGCCGCCGAAGCCGATGTTCAGCGAGGCGATCCCCAGGTTCTGCAGGAAGGTGGAGTAGTCCGAGCCGGACCCTAGGGCGTCGATCGGCAGCTCCCTGGCCGGATCGGCGGCGATCGTGCCCAGGGCCACGGCGCGGGGGTTGGCGCCCGGCGCCTCGGCCCGGACCGCCAGGCCAGCGCGCAGGCGCTGGCCCACCGAGACGCCAGTCTGCGGGTCCTTCACGTCGGCGGCTACCTGGTTGACGAAGTGCTGCAGCGAATGGCTGCCGCCCACGTCCAGGAAGCCCCGGCTGTTGGAGTCGGAGTTGATGTAGACGACCGCCTTCTTCTTCAGCTCGGCGGCGTGGGTCTCGGCCCACTCGGTGGAGCCCAGCAGCATCGGCTCCTCGGCGTCCCAGCTCGCGTAGACGATCGTCCGCTTGGGCTTCCAACCGGCCTTCTGCAGCGCGCCCAGGGCCCTGGCCTCGCCCATCATCGCCACGTGGCCCGATAGCGGGTCGGTGGCGCCGAACACCCAGCCGTCCCGGTGGTTGCCGCGGACGATCCATTCGTCCGGCCTTTCCCGGCCCTTCAGGGTGGCGATGACGTTGTGCGCCGGCTTCAGGCTCCAGTCGGAGAGCACCTTCAGGTGGACCTTGGCCGCCCCTTCTTCTCCATTGGGGCCGCCGCCCACGTGGTAGGTGATCGGCAGGCCGCCGCGGAACGACGGCGGGGCCACCGGGCCGTCCAGCGCCTTCAGCAACACCTGGGCGTCGCTATACGAGATTGGCAGCGTCGGGATCTTCAGGATCGTCTCGGCCTGTTCGCGCGGCACGCGTTTGGCGTCTTTGCTGGAGCCATAGCCCGGGGTGGTCGGGTCGCCCGGGAACACGGTCATGTCGGCCACCGAGCCGCGCTGGAAGCCCTGTGGCGGCCGCGCCGCGCCCTTGGGATAGACGTCGTCCACCGAATAGCCGTCGTCGCGCGGGTCGGAATAGATGATTGCGCCGACCGCCCCGTGCTCCTGCGCCAGTTTGGGCTTCAGGCCCCGCCAGCCGGCGCCGTAGCGGGCGATGACGATCTTGCCCTTCACCGAGACGCCCAGGCGCGCCAGGGCGTCGTAGTCGGCCGGCATGCCGTAGTTCACGTAGACGAGGGGGGCGGTGACGTCGCCGTCGCCCTGGAAGGCCACGTAGGCCGGCAACTGGTCCTTGGTGCGGGTCGAGCTCTCGTCGCCGGGGACGGGCGCCTCGGTCAGGGTGGCCTTGAACGGCGCGCCGGGGCCGCTGGCCAGCTCCAGCAGAACTTCGGTGGGCGTCGGATAGAGCACCCAGACGGTCTCCATTCTGGCGTCCCAGCCCCAGGCCTTGAACTGGGCCAGCGTCATCTCGGCGTTCTTCTTGTTGTGGGGCGAGCCCACATGGATCGGTTCGGCGGACATGGTCTTCAGCCAGCCCCCCATCTCGGCGTCGTTGATCATCCCGTCGAACTTCGCCTCCAGCGTGGCGTCGGCCGATTGGGCCGCGGCGGGGGCCAGCGCGATCAGGGCCCCTGCGGTTAGAAGGGCGGTAAGACGCGAACGAGATTTCATGGAGATTCCCCCGGGAGAAGGCGCGGACGCTAGCGCAGTCAGCAAAAGTGGAAACCACTTTTGCGCCCGGACTGCGCGTCGCTTCTCTTTTGCTTACGTGCCGTCCTGGCGGCGAACCGGCGTCCACTTCGCCTGACGGCACGTGAGCGCGTAGTCGCGCCGGCTCACAAGGCTTGCTAAGCGGAGGCCTCGAGAAGACTCAAGCGACTGCCCGGGAGAGCCGAATGACCGCCAGAGCCGCCGTGATCATGGCCGCGGGCCACGGCACGCGGATGAAGTCCAAGGTTCCGAAGGTGCTGCACAAGGTGGGCGGCCGGACCCTGCTGGACCGGATCATCGACACCGTGCAGGCGGCGGGCTGCGAGCGGATCCACGTGGTGGTGGGCACGATCCCCGAGGTGCGCGACTTGGTCGTGAAGCGCCTGGGCGAGGCGGCCGTGGTGATCCAGGACCCGCCGAAGGGCACCGGCCACGCTGTGCTCTGCGCCCACGACGCCCTGGTCGACTTCGACGGCGACGTCCTGGTGGTCAACGCCGACCCGCCGCTGCTGCAGGCCCAGGACCTGGAGCCGCTGTTCACCTTGCGCCGCAACGGGGCGGCCCTGGCGATCCTGGGCTTCGAGCCGGTCGATCCGCTGCTGTATGGCCGGATCATCCGCGGCGCGGACGGCCATGTGATCCGGGTGGTCGAGCCCAGCGAGGCCAGCGAGGGTGAAAAGCAGGTCAGGCTCTGCAACGCCGGCATGTATCTGGCCGGGCGCGCCGACCTGTTCCGCTGGCTGTCGCGCGTCACCGACGAGAACCCCAAGCGCGAGTACTTCCTGACCGACATCATCGCCGAGGCGGTGGCCGAGGAGGCGCTGGTCCGCGCCAGCGTCGCGCCCGAGACCGCGGTGATGGGCGCCGACACGCCCATGCAGCTGTCCCAGGCCGAGGCCGAGTTCCAGAAACGGCGGCGCGCCTGGTTCCTGGCCGAGGGCGTGGCGATGACCGCCCCTGAGACCGTGTTTTTCGCCTGGGACACCGAGATCGCGGCGGGCGCGACGGTCGAGCCCTATGTGGTCTTCGCGCCCGGCGTGAAGGTGGAGACGGCGGCCCTCATCCGGGCGTTCAGCCACCTCGAGGGCTGCGTGGTCCGCGAGGGCGCCCTGATCGGCCCCTACGCCCGCCTGCGGCCGGGCGCCGACATCGGCGAGGACGCCCACATCGGCAACTTCGTGGAAGTGAAGAAGGTCACCGTCGGCAAGGGCGCCAAGGCCAACCACCTGAGCTACCTGGGCGACGGCACAGTGGGGGCGGGGGCGAACATCGGCGCCGGCACCATCTTCTGCAACTACGACGGCTTCTTCAAATACGACACCCACGTGGGCGAGGGCGCCTTCATCGGCTCGAACTCGGCCCTGGTGGCGCCGGTGCGGGTGGGGGCGGGAGCCTACACCGGCTCGGGCTCGGTGATCACCAAGGACGTGGCCGCCGACGCCCTGGGCCTGGCCCGAGCGGCGCAGGTGGAGAAGCCGGGCTGGGCGGCGCGGTTCCGCGAGGCCATGGGCGCGAAGAAGAAGGCGGCGAAGGGCAAATGAGCGATCCTGACGCGCAGAAGCGGGCGGCTGGTGAGGCCGCGGCGGCCCTGGTGGCCAGCGGCATGGTGGTGGGCCTGGGCACCGGCTCGACCGCAGCCTGGTTCGTCCGCGCGCTCGCGGCGCGCAAGCTGGACATCGTGGGCGTGCCCACCTCGCAGGCGACGGCGGACCTGGCCGCCAGCCTGGGTATCCGCCTGGGCGAACTCGGCGAGACCAAGGGTATCGACCTGACCGTCGACGGCGCCGACGAGATCGGGCCCGGCCTGTCGCTGATCAAGGGCGGCGGCGCGGCCCTGCTGCGCGAGAAGCTGGTGTGGGAGGCGTCGAAGTCCTGCGTCGTCATAGCCGATGCCGCCAAGAACGTGAAAATGCTGGGGAAATTTCCGCTGCCGATCGAGGTGGTGGCGTTCGGTCACAAGACCACGGCGAACCGGATCTGCGACGCCTTCGCCGAATGCGACCTGAGCATTGTTCCCATGCTTCGCCGAAAGGACGGCGAGCCTGTAAGAACCGACGGCGGAAACCTTGTCTATGACGCTCACTGCGGCCGGATCGAGGAGCCGGCGACCTTGGCGGCGGCGCTGAAGAGCGTCACCGGCGTGGTCGATCATGGCCTGTTCCTCGACCTCGCGGACCGCGCCCTGATCGGCACGCCGGACGGCGTCGTCGAGCTTGAACCGTGAGCGTGACGAGAGTCACGCTCCCAACACTAGATTGAGGTCTTCCAACGGAAGACCTCGGGGAGCTGCCGGTGGCGGACTACGACTACGACCTCTTTGTCATCGGCGCCGGTTCGGGCGGCGTCCGCGCCGCGCGCGTGGCCGCCATGTCCGGCGCCAAGGTTTTGGTGGCGGAGGAGCATCGCGTCGGCGGCACCTGCGTCATCCGCGGCTGTGTGCCTAAGAAGTTCATGGTCTATGCTTCTGAATATTCAAAGCATTTCGAGACCGCCCGCGGCTACGGCTGGGACATCGGCGAGACCAGCTTCGATTGGCCCCGGTTCCTGATGTCGAAAGACAACGAGATCGCCCGCCTGTCCGGCATCTACGTCCGCAACCTCCAGAACGCCGGCGCCGAACTGGTCCACGGCAAGGCCCGGCTGATCGACCGCCACACCGTCGAGGTCGAGGGCCGCGGCCAGGTCACCGCCGCCAAGATCCTGGTCGCCACCGGCGGCCGGCCCTGGATGCCGCACGACCTGCCGGGCGTCGAGCACGCCATCACCTCCAATGAGGCCTTCCATCTCACCGAGCTGCCAAAGCGGATCGTGATCGTGGGCGGCGGCTATATCGCGGTGGAGTTCGCCGGCATCTTCAACGGCCTGGGCGTGGACACCACCCTGGTGCACCGCGGCCCCAACCTGCTGCGCGGCTTCGACGACGACGTCCGCTCCCATGTGGCGCAGCAGATGGAAGAGCGCGGCATCAAGATCCGGCTCGGTACGCAGATCGGCAAGATCGAGAAGACCGCCGACGGCCTGGTCGGGGCCTGCATCGACGGCCACAACCTGGACGCCGACGTGATCATGTTCGCCGTGGGGCGCGAACCCTATACCGAGGGGCTGGGCCTGGAGGCCGCCGGCGTGGAGCTGGCCGAAACCGGCGCGATCAAGGTCGACGACTATTCGAAGACCAACGTCGACAACATCTGGGCGGTGGGTGACGTCACCAACCGCATCAACCTGACCCCGGTGGCGATCCGCGAGGGCCAGGCCTTCGCGCTCACGGTGTTCCACGACCAGCCGACCCGGTTCGACCACGAGATGGTGGCCTCGGCGGTGTTCTCCCAGCCGCCGGTGGGGTCGGTGGGCCTGTCCGAGGCCGACGCGCGCCATCAGTACGGACCCAAGATCGACATCTACATGGCCAACCTGCGGCCTATGAAGGAAACCTTCTACGGGGGCCATCTGCGCTGCCTGATGAAGCTGGTGGTGGAGCAGGGGACGGAGAAGATCCTGGGTTGCCATGTGGTCGCCCCCGACGCGCCGGAGATCATCCAGATGGCCGCTGTCGCCATCAAGATGGGCGTCACCAAGCCCCAGTGGGACTCCACCTGCGCCGTCCACCCGACCCTGGCCGAGGAGTTGGTGACCATGCGCGAGAAGCACCTGCCGCCGTCGCTCGGCCAGGTGGCGTGACCGAAGCCACGGCGAGAACGGACGACCGGCTGGGAGTCTGGTGCGGCTGGGTGCTGGTCGGGATGGCCGGCCTGACACCCCTGTTCGCCTGGCTGGGCCCGCTGGGCTTCCAACTGCTGGCGGTGGCTGGGCTCCTCTGCGTGCCCGTGTTGACGATCGACCGGCGCGACGCGCCGCTGGCGGTCGTGCTGCTGGCGGCCGTGGCCTGGGCCGCCTTCTCCACCTTCTGGAGCATCCATAAGGCCTCGGAGCTGGAGGACAGCGTTGCGCTGAAACTGCTGCTGCAGTTGCCGCTCTACTGGGCGGCCTGGGTCGCGGCCAGGCGCGCCGATCCGAGGTTGCGGCGACTGGCGCTGCGGGTCTTCGCCTGGGGCCTGGCGACCTATGGCGCGCTCCTGCTGGTGGAGGCCTTCACGGGCGCCGCCGTCTATCGTGGCCTGAGGGACCTGATCGGCGACCCCATCCGGGCGGACCTTGGCCGCAAGAACATCGCGCAGGGCAGCTTCGTCCTGGCCCTGCTCTGGCCGGTGGCGGCGGCCGCAGGGATCCGCGCCGGCGCGCCCGCCTGGCTGGCGCTGCCGATGGCGGGGGGGACGGTCCTGCTGGCCCACAACTTCCTCTCCGACGCTCCGGTGCTCGGTGTGGGCCTGGCTGTCGCGGTCGGAGGCCTGGTCTGGATCTGGCCGCGCACGGCGCCCAAGGCGCTGGCGCTGGGCGCCGCGGGGCTGGTGCTGGTCATGCCGCTGGCGATCCTGGCCATGCGCCTGCTGGGCCTCGGCCAGCATCTGCCGGAGTCCTGGGCGCAGCGCGTCGGTTACTGGACCTACGCCATGGAGCGGATCGCCGAGCATCCGTTCCGGGGCTGGGGCCTGGACTCCAGCCGGGCGTTCAGCCCCCACATCCAGCTCCACCCCCACAACGGCGCCCTGCAGGTCTGGCTTGAGTTGGGGCTGCTGGGGGCTGTCGCCGCCGCGCTGGCCTTCGCCTTCGCTTTTCGCCGCTTGGCGCGGGACGACCGCAGCCTGATGGCGTCGGCCACGGCCGGATCGGCCGCCGTCTACCTGTTCTTCGGCGTGGTCAGCTTCGGCGTCTGGCAGGAATGGTGGCTGGCCCTGGCGGCCCTGGCCGCGGTGATCGCCGCCCTGGGCGACGCGGAGGAGCACGCGACAGCCAAGCCCATCGACGCTGCGGGCCATTACGAGTAAAACGCCCGGCCCGCCGAACAACCGGCGGTTCTGAGTGAAGACGATGACCGAACATTGGACGCCCGCATCCTGGAGAGGAAAACCCGCCAAGCACATCCCGTCCGACTATCCGGACATGGCCGAGCTTTCGCGTGTCGAGACCACCCTTCGCAAGATGCCGCCGCTGGTGTTTGCAGGCGAGGCCCGTCGCCTGAAAAGCCTCCTTGGCGACGTCGCGGCCGGCAAGGCCTTCCTCCTGCAGGGCGGCGACTGCGCCGAGAGTTTCAAGGAATTCGCGGCCGACAACATCCGCGACACCTTCCGCCTGATCCTGCAGATGGCGGTGGTGCTGACCTTCGCCGGCGGCAAGCCCGTGGTGAAGGTGGGCCGCATGGCCGGCCAGTTCGGCAAGCCGCGCTCGTCCCCGGTGGAGAAGATCGGCGACGTCGAGCTGCCGTCCTACCGCGGTGACAACATCAACGGCATGGAGTTCACGCCCGAGGCGCGGATTCCGGATCCGCAGCGCCTGATGCAGGCCTATGGCCAGTCGGCGGCGACGCTGAACCTGCTGCGCGCCTTCGCCGGCGGCGGCTACGCCGACCTGCACAACATCCACCGGTGGACGCTGGGCTTCGTGGCCGACAGTCCGCAGGGCGCGCGATACCGTGAGATCGCCGACAAGATCAGCGAGACCCTGCAGTTCATGGAGGCCATCGGCGTCACGCCGGAGAGCCAGCCGACACTGCACCAGGTGGAGTTCTTCACCAGCCACGAGGGTCTGTTGCTGGGCTATGAGGAGGCGATGACCCGCGTCGATAGCACCTCGGGCGAATGGTACGACACCTCGGCCCACCTCCTTTGGATCGGCGAGCGCACACGGCAGCTGGACGGGGCGCACGTGGAATACTTCCGCGGCATCCGCAATCCGATCGGCGTCAAGTGCGGCCCGACGATGGAGGGCGACGATGTCCTGCGCCTCATCGAGACGCTGAACCCGAAGGACGAGGCTGGCCGCATCACGCTCTATGGCCGCTTCGGCTACGACAAGATCGAGGATCGACTGCCGGGCCTGCTGCGCGCCACGAAGGCGTCCGGCCGGAACGTCGTCTGGGCCATCGACCCGATGCACGGCAACACCCTGACGGCCAACAACGGCTACAAGACCCGGCCGTTCGACCGCATCCTCTCCGAGGTGAAGAGCTTCGTGGAGATTTGCAAGGCCGAGGGCGTCCACCCCGGCGGCGTGCACCTGGAGATGACCGGGCAGAACGTCACCGAATGCCTGGGCGGCGCCCGGTCGGTTTCGGAAGGCGACCTCGCCGACCGCTACCACACCCACTGCGACCCGCGCCTCAACGGCGAGCAGGCCCTGGAACTCGCCTTCCTGGTGGCCGAAAAGCTCAAGGACGAGCGCACGGACCTGCCGCAGCGGGCGGTGGCGGGGATCTGAACTTTCCCTCCCCTTCAAGGGGAGGGAAAAACAGGCGTTCCGCCAAGCTGGGCTTGCCGAATTTTGACGCGGGCGCCAGTGTCCGCGCCTCTTTGAAAACCCAGGTTGCATCGACATGGACCGCCCGGCGGCCCAGGAGCCTTCGCTCGTCCGCAAAGATCTGACCCAGCTCCTGACGCTGTCGGGGCCGGTGGTGTTGTCGCGCCTGGGGATCATGGCCATGGGCCTGGTCGACGCCATCGTGGTCGGCAACTATTCGGCGAAGCATCTGGGCTACCACGCGCTGGCCTGGGCCCCGACCAGCGTGATCCTGACCATGGCCGTCGGCCTGATGACTGGCGTCCAGGTGATGACGGCGCGCCGGATCGGGGAGGGGCGACGCGACCTGACCGGCGCGGTGCTGCGGCGGGGGCTCGTTTACAGCTTCTGGATCGGCATCGTCTCCACCGTGGTCCTGCTGGCCGGCGGGCCGGCGTTCATGCAGGCCATCGGGCTCGAGCAGGACCTCGCCGACGGCGCCACCCGGGCGCTGCTGGTCTTCGCTCTCTCGCTGCCGGGCTACACGCTCAGCGTCACCGCCAGCTTCTGGTTGGAGGGGCTGTCACGGCCCGGTCCCGCGGCCTGGGCCATGTGGATCGCAAACATCGTCAACTTGGCTCTGAACCTGCTGCTGGTGCCGGGGACCTTCGGCCTGCCGGCGCTGGGCGCGGTGGGCGGGGCCTGGGCCACCTGCGGGGCGCGGACCTTCCTGGCGCTGGCCATGCTGGTCTACATCCTCCGCATGCCCGAGGCCCGCGCGCTGGGGGTGTTCAGCAAGCCCGAGATCGACCGGCCGAGCGCCATCCAGCAGCGGCGGATCGGCTATGGCGCCGGCGTCTCGAATTTCTTCGAAGTGGCCGCCTTCGCCAGCATGAACGTCATTGCGGGTTGGATCGGGGGCCTCGCCGTGGCCGCCTGGGCCATCGTGCTCAATGTGGCGGCCATCGTCTTCATGGTCCCCCTGGGCCTGGCGACGGGCGCGGCGGTGCTGGTGGGCAAGGCCTACGGTGCGCGCGACCTGGCCGGTGTGAACCGGGCCGGCGTCATCTGCTTTGTCGTGACGTTCGTGTTCGGCGTGGCCGTGTCGCTGGCGATCCTGCCGACCGCGGAGCTGATCTCGCACGGCTACACCCGCGACGCGGCCACCATCGCCATGGCGGCGCCGGCGCTCATGCTGTCGTGCCTGTTCTTCATCCCCGACGCCCTGCAGGTGGTGACGGCCCAGTCGCTGCGGGCCCGGGGCGACGTCTGGCTGCCCACCATCACCCACCTGGCCAGCTACATCGGCGTGATGATGCCGCTGGCCTGGTGGCTGGCGATCCCGATGGGCATGGGCCTGATCGGCATCACCTGGGCGGTGGTGGCGGCCAGCTTCCTGGCGTGCGGCTTCCTGCTGACCCGCTTCTGGATCCTGAGCCGCCGGCCGCTTTAGGCTCCGGCCCCCAGGATCCAGCCTTCCTCGCGCTCGGCGTCCAACACCACGTCGGCGGCCGTGCCCTTGGGCGGGGCGAACAGGGCGCCCAGCTTGTTGGCCTCGTCCAGGCGGGCGAAATGTTCGGCGGTGGTCCGAACCTGGGCCAGGTCCTTGACCTCACCGGCCGGAACCACGGGCTTCAGCAGCGACGGATAGACCTCGGCCAGCACCACCTCGACGCCGGCCAGGTCGGCCTCGGTCAAGGCCTTGAACCCGGTCTCGAAGGGCCAGGCCTTCACGCTGTCCTCACCGCGCGCCAGCTTCAGCCGTCGCACGAACGGGATGCCCAGGATCGCCTGACCGCCCACCGAGCCATTGTAGTAGAGCTTCCAGATCGAGGCCGCGCCCTTGGCCGCCAGGTCAGCGTGGCGGAACTCCGGCAGGTCGTCCGGGCCGTGCTCGCGGCTGCGCTTGGGCTGCAGTGTGGTCAGGGTGTCCTTGGGCGGGCAGCCCCAGAACGGGAACGGGCCGCCGGTCATGCGCCGGTTGATCTCGGAGCCGACGCCGAAGCGGTTGTTGGTGTTGTCCGCCTTGTCCTTGACCATCTTGTTCAGCTGGTCCCAGGCCGCCCGCCACGGCTGTTCGCCGGGCAGGCTCAGCGCTGCGGCGAACCCGCGCGGGAAGCCCAGCGGGAAGTCGAAACCCAGCAGCACCCGCTCGCCGCGCTTCTTCAGGTCGTCGAGGATGGCGGTCAGCCTGACCTCAGCCTCGGCCCGCGTGGCCGGGTTGAAGCTCTCGAAGGCCATGCGGAAGCGGATGTCGCGCTTCAGTACGCCGATCCAGATGGAATCAGCCCCCGTGGTCGGCTTGGCCGCCGCGCTCCAGTCGACAATCACGTAGGCGCTAAACAGGCGCGGCAAGGCCGGCACTCCAAAACTCGGGGGGAGGGACGAAGGCTTCTTACGCCCTCGTCCCTGGCCGTCAAAACCTTAGCCGAGCTTGACCAGCATCTTTCCCAGGTTCTCGCCCGAGAACAGACCCCGGAAGGCGTCGGGGGCCTTCTCGATGCCCTCGAACACGGTCTCCTTCCAGGTGACCTTGCCGTCCTTCACCCACTGGGCGAGGTCGCGGTGGAAGTCGGCCAGCATGTCCCAGTGGGTCGAAACGATGAAGCCTTCCAGCTTCAGCTGCTTGCCAACCACCAGGAACAGGTTGCGCGGCCCGGGCGGCGGCTCGGTGGCGTTGTACATGGAGATCGCGCCGCACATGGCGAAGCGGCCGAAGGGGCGGGCGGCGGTCAGCGCCGCTTCCAGGTGCTCACCCCCGACGTTGTCGAAATAGACGTCGATGCCGTCCGGCGCGGCGCGCATCAGCGCGGCGGTCAGGTCCTTCTCGGCCTTGTAGTCGATGACATGGTCGGCGCCGATCGACTTGAGGAACGCGACCTTGTCCGGGCCGCCCGCCGAGGCGATGACGGTATGGCCTCTGGCCTTGGCGATCTGGACCACCATGGAGCCCACGGCGCCGGCCCCGCCGGACACGAAGACCACGTCACCCTCCTTCAGCGCCGCGACGCGGAGCAGGCCCGCGTAGGCCGTGAGGCCGGGCATGCCGGCGGCGCCAAGGAAGGCCTGCGGCGGCAGGCCCCGGGTGTCGAGCTTCTGCACCTGAGCCGCAGGCGCGTTGAAGCCCTCGCGCCAGCCGAAGTTGGACTGCACGAGATCGCCCGGCTTGAACCCCGCGTCGCCCGAGGCGGTGACCTCTCCCACCGCGCCACCTTCCAGCGCCTTGCCCAACTGGAACGGCGGCACATAGCTCTTGGCGTCGTTCATGCGGCCGCGCATGTAAGGGTCGACCGTCATCCAGAGGTTCTTCACCTGCACCTGGCCCTCGCCGGGTGCGGCTAGGTCCACCGTGGCGAGCTCGAAGTTGTCGGCGGTGGGCAGGCCGCTGGGGCGGCTCTTCAGGCGGATCTCGCGGGCGGTGGTCATCGGGTTTCCTCAGGGTCTGGTTCGTTCAAACAGTTGTACGACCCCCGCCGGGTGGCGTCGAGGACGCGGCGCGTGCTAACGGCCCGCGCATGAGCGAGACCTTGCGCGGCGGCGTGATCGGGGCGGGTGTGTTCGGCGGCTATCACGCGCGCCAGTACGCGCGGCTGCCGGGCGTGACCTTCTCCGGCGTCTATGACGTCCACCCCGAACGGGCGGCCAAGGTGGCGATGCCGTTGGGTGGCCGCGCCTTCGCCGACCTCGACGAGTTCCTGGCGGCCGTCGATGTGGTGACCGTGGCCTCGCCGGCGACGCACCACGCCGACCAGGCCCTGGCCGCCATCGCGGCGGGCAAGCACGTCTACGTCGAGAAGCCGATCGGGATCGCGGTGGCGGAGGCCGACAGGGTGCGCGTCGCGGCCGCCGCCAAGGGGTTGGTCGTCGCCTGCGGTCACCAGGAGCGGGTGGTGTTCCGCGCCATGGGCCTGTTGGACGTGCCGGAACAGCCGCTGTTGCTGGAGGCCCTGCGCCACGGCCCGCCGTCGGACCGCAGCCGCGACGTGTCCGCCGTGCTGGACCTGATGATCCACGACATCGACCTGTGCCTGGCGATCGCCGCCGCCCAGCCGGTGACCGCCGAGGCCGACGGTGCGCGCGGTCCCGACGGCGTGTGGGACGCGATCCGCGCCGAGGTCAGCTTCGACAGCGGCTTCTCGGCCGTGCTGGACGTCTCGCGACTGGCCGAAGCCCGCAGGCGGACCATGCGGATCGTCTATCCCTCGGGCGAGGTCGAGATCGACTTCATGGCGCGCACCTTCCGCAACACCACCCCATTCTCGCTCAACGCGGACTTCGCCGACACGCCGGCCGCCAGCGACCCCCTGGGCGCCAGCGTCGAGGGCTTTCTGCAGGCCGTGCGCGGCGAGGCGCCCCGGCCCATCGTCACCGCCGACGAGGCCATCGCGGCGCTGGATCTGGCCATCGCGGTGGAACAGGCGTTGGAGGACGCCGGGTAAGGCCGCTAGTCTGGCGGCGAACGTTCGGGAGACCGCCCATGTCCAGCGCCCACGATTTCGCCTTCGACAGCCTCGACGGCCGGCCGCTGCCGCTGACCACCTTCAGGGACAAGGTCGTGCTGGTGGTGAACACCGCCTCCAAGTGCGGGCTGACGCCACAGTACGACGGCCTGGAGAAGCTGTACTCCGACTACAAGGACAAGGGCGTGGTGGTGCTGGGCGTCCCCTGCAACCAGTTCGCGGGCCAGGAGCCCGGGACGGCGGAGGAGATCCAGACCTTCTGCAGCACCACCTTCGGCATCGACTTCCCGATGACCGCCAAGGTCGACGTGAAGGGCGACGGCGCTCATCCGTTCTACAAGTGGGCCGAGGCCGAGCTGGGCGAGCCGGCCGTGCCGGTGTGGAACTTCCACAAGATCCTGATCGGCAAGCATGGCGAGGCCATCCGCGCCTTCGGCCCGCGCACCGAGCCGCTGGACGGCGAGGTCACCACCGCGATCGAGGCCGCGCTCTGAGCCTCGACCTCATCGAGCGCTCGCTGGAGCGCGTGGGGGACCCGACGGCCGAGGTCTATGCGCGGCTGTTCGCCCGGTTCCCGGAGACCAGGGCGCGGTTCGAGCGCGATGTGACGGGCGCCGTGCGGGCCGAGATGCTGACCATGGTTTTCGACTGCCTGATGAATCCGGCGGGTCCGTATCAGGCGCACATGGTGCGGGCCGAGCGGGTGAACCACGACGGCTTCGACACGCCGAACGAGGTGTTCGACCAGTTCTTCTGGATCGTGCGCGACGCCTGCCGCGAGCTGGCGGCCGAGGCGTGGACGCCGGAGACCGACACCGCCTGGACCGCCCAGATCGAGCAGGTTCTGGCCGCGTCCAGATAAGAGAAGGGCGCCCCACCTCGCGGCGGGACGCCCAGTTCGTCTTGGGTCGTTGGGGTTAGAAGCGGTACTGCAACTCCACGCCGTAGAGGCGCGGCGGGGTCAGCTCACGGTTCTGGGCGCCGGTCGCGAACCTGTCCGAGGCCACGGTCGCGCTGTTGTTGCGGTTCGAGCCGGCGAGGGCGGCGTCATAGCCCTCGGTGTCGAATACGTTCTTCACATAGGCGATCACCGTGTACTTGCCGCCGGTCGGCGCCCAATAGGCCCGCAGGTCGACCTGATCCCAGGGCGGAGCCCTGTTGTAGTCCCGCGTGAAGATGTTCGCGTAGGCCTCCGAGCGGTAGAGGTAGGTGGCGCCCAGGGTGAGCGCGCCGGGGTCCATCTGGAAGGTGTAGGACCCGTTCAGCGCCAGCTTGTGCTTCGGCGCCTGGGGCAGGCGGTTGCCGACGATGCTGACTGCGCCCGTGTTGACGTTGTCGTTCACATCGACCAGCGTGACGCTCTTCTTGATCTTCGTGGGGTTGTAGCCGTAGTCCAGCGTCAAGCGGACGTTCTCGATCGGCTGCCAGATCGTGCTGAGTTCGATGCCCTTGGACACCGACTTCGCGATGTTCACGAACTGGCCGACGTTGGTCGGGCCGACCTTGATGGTCACCGGCGCCTGCAGATCGCGATAGTCGAGGTAGAACAGCGCGGCGTTGATCTGAACGGTCGGGAAGTTCTTCTTCAGCCCGATCTCGTATGAGTTGACCGTCTCCTCATCGGCCTTGGGGACCGCCAGGAAGCCGCCCGCCGAGAAGCCGAAGGCCTTGTAGCCGCGGCTGTAGCGGGCATAGGCCATGGTGTCGTCGTCGGGCTCCCACTGGAGGCCGAAGGTGCCCGTCCAGGCGTCCGAGGTGTCGCTGAGGTTGCGGCTGGCGACGCCGTTGGGGCCGATCACGTACTGGCGGCAGACCCGCGCTGCCCCCGTACCCGTGCAGACAGACGGATTGGTGACGCCTTCGATCGGGCCCGCGGTGCTCTTGGGCGCCAGCGTGTCCGTCAGATCGAAGGCCCCGTTGCCGAGGCCGTTCAGCCCCGCCAGCGCGGGTATGCCGAGCACCGGAGCGAGCTGGGCGACGGCATTGATGTTGCCGAGCAGGCTGCCCCAGTTCGCGGCCGTGCCAGGACCGAAGCCGCCAAGGCCCAGTGCGGGATAGAGCCCCGGATAGCAGACGTCGGAGTTGCAGACGATCCGCCGGAACTCGGTGCCGAACTTCTTGTCCTTGGTGTAGCGCAGGCCGGCGGTGACCTTCAGCGTCTCGGTCGCCTGCCAGTCGATCTGGCCGAACACCGCCTTGCTGCGGGTGGTCAGGCCGTAGTTGCCCGTCGACCAGGTGCCCGAGGGGTTCGGCGCGGCGCCGAGAACCGGCGTCTGCAGGGTGGACGGCCCGCGGAGGAAGAAGTCCGCCGTGCTGCCGGTGCCGGTGTACTTCTCATTGTAATAGTAGAGACCGGCGATCCACTGCAGCGGCCCATCGTGCGTGGACGACAGGTTGAGCTCGTGGCTCATCCACTTCGGATACTCGAAGTAGTGGTAGACGTTGTCGGCGTTGACCGTCAGCGGCGCGCAGTTGACCGGCGAAAGGCCGGCGGCGAATAGCCCACCGATCGTGCCGCAGATCGACCCTGGCGCCAGCGGAATCTGGAACGACTGGACGTTGGTGGCGTCGGTGTCGCCGTAGAGGTCGTACTTATATTCCTGGAAGCCGCCGACGTACTTAATGTCGATGCTGGGCAGATGGTAGACGAAGTTCGTCGTCAGCGAATTGACGTCGCGCAGGCGGACCCGCTGCGGGTTGTTGGTGTTGAAATCCCGCGAGTCGGACAGGGCCGGGTTGGTGGTGACCCCGGTGCCGCCGAACTGCCTCAGGCTGCCGGGGACGATGCCGTTCAGCCCGGTCTCCGGCGTGTAGCCATGGGCTGAGTTGTAGACGACCGAGAAATTCGGATCGAGCCGGCCGGTCTCATACGGGCCGTTCAGGTAGCCGGCGCGCGCGCCGGGGCCGCCCCGGTTGTGCCAGACCAGCGTCTTGTACGAGACCCACCACTCGGCGTTCTCGCCGAGCTGGGCCTGGAGCTGGAACTGGGCCTGGTATTCGTCGCGCTTGCTGCCTTCCGAGGGGCCGCCGGCGACGTTGGTGTAGTAGCCCTTCCGCTGGTCCAGCTTGTAGCCGGAGAAGCGGAACTGCAGGTTCTCGGCGATGGGGCCGGAAATGGCGGCCTGGAAGTTCGTGAAGTCGTAGTTCTCCGCGATGGCGCGGACCTCGGCGTAGAACTCCTCCGTCGGGCGCACCGAGATGACGTTGACCGTGCCGCCGATGGCGTTGCGGCCGTAGAGCGTCCCTTGGGGTCCGCGCAGGATCTCGACGCGCTCCACGTCCAGCGGCGGACCACCGGCCAGCACGGTCGAGGTCGTGAAGAGGCCGTCGATGTAGATCGAGACGGCGCCGTCCACCGAGTGGACGTTGGTCAGGCGGCCGATGCCACGCATGCTCGCCCGGTCGTTGGCCGACTGGTAGGTGAAGCCCGGCGTGAAATTGGTCAGGTCCTGGACCGTGCTGATGCCGACCAGGTCGCGTTGCTTGCTTGTGAACGCCGAGATGGCGACCGGCACGTCCTGAAGGCTCTGTTCCCGCTTCTCGGCGGTGACGACGAGCTCCTCGATGACATTGACGGCTTGGGCGTAGGCCGTGGCCGGTGCGCCTAGGATGACGGCCAGCAGAGCGCTGGACGCCAGAAGACTGGGTCTGAAATTCATGAACTGCCTCCCCGCAGCTTCAATGGCGCTTATTGACTGCGCTTAGTGTCGAAGCTGAAGCAGCCGGCGAGGGTCGTCAACGCAAATACGGGCCGTGAATGCCGATAACTGAATAAGAGTCATATAGTGTCAAAATTGTAGGAAGACGGTCGACGTAAGGTGCTTGTAACCGGGGCCATTTTGCGCAAACCTATGGCGGTTTCTGACTTTGTTCATCCCAAGAACAACCTGAAGGCGCGCCGCTTGCGCGCCTTCTTTGTTTTGGGCTGCCATGAATAGGTCGTATCCAACCTGCAAATTCGCATCCGCGAAATAAACGCGAGACCTTGTGAAATAAGGGATTGGCGTATCGTTGCCCGACCGATGTTACCTGCGGTGCAGCATGGTCGGGCTCACATTGCGGACCTGCACGTCAGGGTGGAGTCCAGGCCTCCGGCGGCTTCGGCTCTTCCGCGCCGCCCCGGCGGCCCCTAGAGAGGGCGCTCGAAAGTCGGAGGCTCCATGACACGCAAGCCGGACGGATCCTGGGACAAGTCCAACCTCCCCAGCCGCCATGTGACCGAGGGGCCGTCGCGCGCGCCGCACCGGTCGTACTACTACGCCATGGGCCTGGGCAGCCGCGAGATCGCCCAGCCGTTCGTGGGCGTCGCCTCCTGCTGGAACGAAGCCGCGCCCTGCAACACGGCCCTGATGCGCCAGGCCCATGCGGTCAGCGAAGGCGTCAAGAAGGCGGGCGCGACCCCCCGCGAGTTCTGCACCATCACCGTCACCGACGGGATCGCCATGGGCCACGAGGGCATGCGCTCTTCGCTGGTCAGCCGCGACCTGATCGCCGACTCGGTCGAGCTGACCATGCGCGGCCACGGCTATGATGCCCTGGTGGGATTGGCCGGCTGCGACAAGAGCCTGCCGGGCATGATGATGGCCATGCTGCGCCTGAACGTGCCCAGCGTGTTTCTCTACGGCGGCTCCATCCTGCCCGGCCAATGGCAGGGCAGGGACGTGACCGTGGTCGACGTCTTCGAAGGCGTCGGCATGCACTCGGCCGGCAAGATGAGCCTGGAAGACCTCTGCTCGCTGGAACAGCACGCCTGTCCGTCCGACGGCGCCTGTGGTGGTCAGTTCACGGCCAACACCATGGCCTGCGTCTCGGAGGCCATCGGCCTGGCCCTGCCGCTCTCGGCGTCGCTGCCAGCGCCCTATCTGACGCGCGACGCCTATGCCGTTGCCTCGGGCGAGACGGTGGTGCGGCTGATCGCCGAGCAGCTGCGCCCGCGCGATATCGTCACCCGCAAGTCGTTCGAGAACGCCGCGGTCGTGGTGGCCGCTACCGGCGGTTCGACCAACGGCGGCTTGCACCTGCCAGCCATGGCCCATGAGTGCGGGATCGAGTTCACCCTGCGCGACTTCGCCGAGATCGCCCAGCGCACCCCCTACATCGCCGACCTCAAGCCCGGCGGCCGTTTCGTGGCCAAGGACATGGGTGAGGCGGGGGGAATGCCGATGCTGATGAAGACCCTGCTGGAAGGCGGCTACATCCACGGCGACTGCATGACGGTGACCGGCAAGACGATCGCCGAGAACCTGAAGGACGTGAAGTGGCGCGACGACCAGGTGGTCATCCGCCCGGTCTCCAATCCGCTGTCGCCCACCGGCGGCGTGGTCGGCCTGTGGGGTTCGCTCGCCCCCGACGGCGCCATCGTCAAGGTGGCCGGCATGCAGAGCCACCGCAGCCATCGCGGCCTGGCCCGGGTGTTCGACGGCGAGCAGGCCTGCTTCGACGCGGTCGAGGCCGGCGACTACAAGGACGGCGAGGTCCTGGTCATCCGCTACGAGGGCGCCAAGGGCGGTCCGGGCATGCGTGAGATGCTCTCGACCACCGCGGCGATCTCCGGCCAGGGTCGCGGCGACAAGGTGGCCCTGGTCACCGACGGCCGGTTCTCCGGCGGGACCCGCGGGCTCTGCATCGGCCACGTGGGACCCGAGGCCCAGATGGGCGGCCCCATCGCGCTGGTGAGGGACGGCGACATCATCGCCATCGACGCCGACGCCGGGACCCTCGACCTGGAGGTCGATCCCAGCGAACTCGAGCAGCGGGCCCGGGCGTGGAAGCCCAAGGTGACCAACTACCAGTCCGGCGCGCTCTGGAAGTACGCCCAGCTGGTGGGGCCGGCCCACCTCGGCGCGCTCACCCATCCGGGCGCGGCGGAAGAAACCCATGTCTACGCGGACCTCTAGGACGATGCGCACCATCGGCATTCTGGGCGGCATGAGCGCGGAGAGCACCGCGGTCTATTATCGTGAATTGAACCGCCTGGTCCGCGAGCGGCTGGGTGGGCTGCATTCTGCCGAGCTGCTGATCCGCTCAGTGGACTTCGCGCCCATCGCCGCGCTGCAGGCGGTCGACAAGTGGGACGAGACCGGCGCCATCCTGGCCGAGGCGGCGCGGCGGCTGGAGGCGGCGGGCGCGGAGGCGATCGTGCTGGCCACGAACACCATGCACCTGAACGCCGACGCGATCCGGGGGGCGATCACGGTCCCCTTCCTGCACATCGGCGACGCCACTGCGGCGGCGCTGAAGGCGAAGGGCGTGACCCGCCCGCTGCTGCTGGCCACCCGGTTCACGATGGAGAAGGCGTTCTACAAGGACCGCCTGATCGCCGCCGGCCTCGACCCGCGCGTCCCCGACCAGGCCGACCGCGACCGCCTGCAGGCCATCATCTACGACGAGCTGTGCCAGGGCGTGGTGCGGCCGGAGTCGCAGGCCGCCGCCCTGGAGATGATCGCCAAGGGCCGGGCCGGCGGCGCCGACGGGATCATCTTCGGCTGTACCGAGGTCGGCATCCTGCTGGATCCGAGCGCCATGGAACTGCCGACCGTCGACACGGCGCTGGCCCACGTTGAAGCCGCCGTGGACTTCGCACTCGGCTAGAGCGCGTCAGGCGAAAGTGGATACCGGTTTCGCCGCCCGACGCGCTCTAACGCTTTGAAGATCGAGCCTTTTTATCTGGTTCAGGTGATTCCACCTGAACCAGAAAGGCTCTAGGGCAGGGCGGCGACGCCGAACAGCATCGGATGCGCCCAGGTCAGAGCGGCCCAGACCACCACGGCCAGCGCGATCCGCCACCAGCCGATCTCGCCGAGGTTCAGCTTCTGGCGACCGCTGAAGATCGCGCCGAAGGGCAGGTTCGAGGTCTGGGCGGCGAAGGCGTCCCACGTGGGACCCAGGGCGCGCTTGCGCTTGGCGTCGATGCTGGCGGTCCCGAACAGGCCCAGCACGAACATCGCGCCGAACAGCACGATCGAGGCCCGTTCGCCGTTCACCACCAGGTGGCCCAGCGCCCAGATCGAGACGCCCCACAGAAACGGATGCCGGGTGATCCGCAGCATGCCCTTCACCGCGTCGGGCCGGTCCAGCACGCCTTCCTGGCGGACGCTGGTGGGGTTGGGCGTGGTGAGACCGGGCAGGATCAGCAGCATGGCGACGAGCTGCAGGGCGAGCTGGATGTACTGGGTCGTCGGCGTGATGCTCCAGTAGGCGGTGTTCCACGCCTCATGCCGCCCCTGGCCGAAGGCGAACCCCAGCCAGATCAGCCCCGCCACCGAGGCCAGCGAGAAGAGCCCCATGTACGGCCCCTGGCCGATGCGGCCGGTCAGGGCGTCGCGCACCCGAGTGCCGGACACGAGAAGATGCAGCAGGACGAAGAAGGCGGCGGCGGCGAGCAGGTTCGACATGGGACGACCCTCGGTTCTTTAATTTACACCGTCAATGAATAACATCCTCGGCGTCGTCTTCAAACGCCTCGTCGCCGAACAGGGGCCCGACGGGCTGGGGCGGCGGGGCTTGCGGCGCGCGGCGTGGCTCCGGGGCCGGAGCCGCCTGGACCGCGACGGCTGGCGGGGGTTTGGCGACCGGACGGCGGAGCAGCGATTCCATCCGCGCCATCCAGCGGTTGGCTTCGTGCAGGGCCTCCTCGGCGTCGAACCGGCCGCGCCGGCCCTGGTCCTCCGGGAGCCAAAGGTCCATCTCGAAGTCCGGGTGGCCCGGATCGTCGAACACGAAGCGCAAGCGCACGCGCGCCTCGGGAGCGACCAGTTGATCCAGCGCCCGGCGTGGCTCGCCGCGGAAGGCGCGGGCGGCCACCTGGCGGTCCACGATCAGCTCGACGCCGGTCAGTTCGTCCAGCCGGTAGGTGAGCTGCCAGCCGCCGCGGTCCCAGGTGACGGCGACCAGGTTGCGGCTCAGGTCGAACCCGATGCCGACCCCCCGGCCGCGGGCGACCAGCAGCGGCTGCGGGATGGCGCCCAGCGCCTGGGTCAGGGTGCGGCGGATCCGGCGGGCCTCGTCGAGGAACCAAACGCAGGCGCCGCCCAGGAGCGTCAGCGCGCCGCCTGCGAGCGCGAGCAGCGTCAGGAGCCTCGCGACCTCGTCCATGGAGAACGAGGCTACGCCATTCCGGTGAGTCGGCTAAGGGCGCCGGAAGTTCGTGCGCTAGGGGTCGAGTTCGACCACCAGAGGCACATGGTCTGAAGGTTTTTCCCAGGCGCGCACGTCGCGATGGATAGAGACGCCGGTCAGTCGGTCGGCCGCCTGGGGCGAGAGCAGGGCGTGGTCGATGCGGATGCCGTTGTTCCGCTGCCAGGCGCCGGCCTGATAGTCCCAGAAGGTATAGGCGCCTGGCGCGCCGTCGGCCTGGAGGTAGGCCTCGGTCAGGCCCAGGTTCTTCAGCGCCCGGAACGCCGCGCGGCTCTCGGGCTGGAAGAGCGCGTCGCCGACCCAGTTGTTCGGGAACTCGGCGTCGCGCGGCTCGGGGATGACGTTGAAATCGCCCGTCAGGACGAACGGTTCCTCCAGCGCCAGCAGGTCCCGGGCGTGGGCGTTCAGCCGCGCCATCCAGTTCAGCTTGTAGCCGAACTTCTCGGTGTCGATCGGGTTGCCGTTGGGCAGGTAGAGGCAGCCGACCCGCACCGGCTCGGGGCCGGAGACCAGGGCCTCGATGTAGCGGGCTTGCTCGTCGGCGTCGTCGCCGGGCAGGCCCTTGCGGACGTCCTCCAGCGGCGTCTTGGAGAGCAGGGCCACGCCATTGTAGGTCTTCTGACCGTGGATGGCGACATTATAGCCAAGACGTTCAAAGGCTTCGGTGGGAAACTTCTCATCGACGCACTTGATTTCCTGCAGGCAGGCGACGTCCGGCTTGGCCTCCTCGAACCACCGGACGACCGTCTCCAGCCGGGCGTTGACCGAGTTCACGTTCCAGGTGGCGATGCGCATCGAGGGCTCCGGCGAAGGTGGCGCGAAGCTAGAGGCGCCTGCGCCGCCGCTCAACGCCTTTGCGCCGCGCCTGGTCGCGCGCCGGCTTGACCGTGGCCGCGGGGCATGGACCTGCTTGGCGCCATGGCCTCCCCGAAATCCCTCGCAACCCTGATCGCGTTCGCGGCCGGCGTGGCCCAGGCGCAGCCGCAGGCGCTGGCGCCGCCCCCGCTCATCGCGCCGCCGAGGCCCGATCTGGCCACCGAGGTGCCGCCCTGCCAGCCCAGATCGCTGGTCAGCATCACGGTGCGCAACGTGACGCCGGGCCTGCAGGCGATGGATCCCAGGGCGCAGCCCAAGCGCCTTTGGCGGAAAGGCGGGCGGTTCCTCCGCAGCGTGGAACAGCCGGTGGTCTCGCAGGCCCTGCAGGACCCAAAGGCGCCCATGGCGCGCCAGGCGCTGGTGATCATCGCCGAGCCGGACATCTGGATGATCGACACGGCCAGCAAGGAAGGGCGCCACAGCCTGGACCCGGGACCGGTCCTGGAGGTTCGCGCGCCGATCCTCCCCCCCGGGTCCGCGCCGCCGGAGTTCATGAGCCTGGAATATGGCTGCGAGGCCGAGTTCGTGACCGTTCGCGCGCCCGTGGCGCAGAGGACCATTCGCTGGGGCGGAATCGACGCGGGCATCCACACCTACACCGTGGGCGCCGCCAGCCTGGCGATCCTGATGGACGACCGCGCGGGCGAGCCGTTGATGATCACCTATGTCCGCGACGGCCGGCCCGCCTACATCGTGCGCTACGACGAGTACCGGCAGGGGTTGCCGGACCAGCCCGAGCTGTTCCGCCCGCCGGCCGACGCCAAGATCACCGAGGCTCAGGGGCCGAACCCGCTGGGCGAGCGCCCGCTAGATTGAGAAGCTGACGCCGCAGCCGCAGCTGGACTTGGCGTTGGGATTGCGGATGCGGAACTCGGCGCCGGCCAGTTCGTCGACGAAATCGATCACCGAGCCCTTCAACAGGGCCAGCGAGACCACGTCCACCAGGGCCGCCGCGCCATCGCGCTCGACCTTCAGATCGTCGGGCTGAACCTCGTCCACCAGGTCGAACTGGTACTGGAAGCCCGAGCAGCCGCCACCTTCCACCGCCACGCGCAGCATGACGGGACGGCCTTCCTTGGCGCCGATGGCCTGGATGCGTTGCGCCGCGGCGGGCGAGAGGGTCAGGTCTGTGGTGGTCATGCTGTTAGACGAATGTCCTCACTGGCCTATATGAGGGCCTGAGCGGCTTCGACCAAGGGGCCATGAGTTAGAACGGTTCGATGGCCTCGATTGTCCCGGCGCGCGCGCCCTATGCCGAAGACCCCTCCGCCTCCCGCGGCCGCAAGGTTCCGGAGGCGCATAGCCGCACCCGCACGGATTTCGCCCGCGACCGCGACCGGATCATCCACTCGACGGCCTTCCGCAGGCTGAAGGAGAAGACTCAGGTCTTCGTGGCCCACGAAGGCGACCACTTCCGCACGCGCCTGACCCACAGCCTGGAGGTCGCGCAGATCGCCCGGTCGCTGGCGACCGCCCTGGGTCTGGATCCCGACCTGGCCGAGACCATCGCCCTGGCCCACGACCTGGGCCATCCGCCGTTCGGCCACGCCGGCGAGGACGAGTTGCAGGTCCAGATGCAGGGCTACGGCGGCTTCGACCACAACGTTCAGACCTTCCGCGTGGTGACCAAGCTGGAGCGCCGCTATCCGCGCTTCGACGGCCTGAACCTCTGCTGGGAGACCCTGGAAGGCGTGATCAAGCACAACGGCCCGGTGATCGACCAACTCGCCAAGCCGTCCTGGAGCGCCATCTCCGAGTTCGACGCCCAGTACGGCCTGCGCCTGGACACCTGGGCCTCGGCCGAGGCCCAGGTCGCCGCCCTGGCCGACGACATCGCCTACAACAACCACGACGTGGACGACGGCGTCCTGGCCGGCCTGTTCAATCTGGACGAACTGGCGGGCGTGCCCCTGATCGGGCCGCACGTGATCAGCGCCCGCGCCGACTATCCGGACTGCGACCCCGGCATCCTGCGCCTGGAGGCCGTGCGGCGGATGATCGGGGCGATGGTGGACGACGTGATGGCCGAGACCCGCCGGCGCGCCGAGGTCGGGAACGTGACCTCGCCCGAAGCCGTCCGCGTGCTCGGCCACGCCATGGTCGCCTTCTCGCGCGACATGGTCGAGGACCTGGGCGTACTCCGCGCCTTCCTGATGGAGCGGATGTACCGCCACTGGAAGGTCAACCGCACACGCAGCCAGGCGCGTCGCATCCTGGCCGAGATGTTCCAGCTGTTCATGGCCGAGCCCGACGTGTTGCCGGCCGAATGGTTCGGTCGGGCCCACGGCCGCGACGAAGCCGGGCGGGCCAGGGTGGTCTGCGACTACATCGCCGGCATGACCGACCGCTACGCCATCGAGGAGCACCGGAAGCTGTTCCACCTCGATGTCTGGAACTGAGCCGTGACCGTGCTTTCGGTCCGCGGGCCGATCTTCCACTCTCCCGGCGACGAGGGCGCCTTCTTCTGGTGGTTGAAGAAGATCGCGGCCGTGCAGCGCGCGTCGAACCGCGGCCGCAACGTCGAGATCCAGCTTCGGCCGGGCAAGGCCTCAAGCGACGAACTGCGCGAGCTGCGCTCGCTGTTCCACCGCTACGGCATGGACACCTCGGATCTTGAGGACCTGGGGCGGTAGCCGCCCACAGAAATCGACGCGCGGCCCCACTCCGGTCCTTGCGACCTCCGATAGACTGGCTCCGAACGCGCGCGATTCGCGGGCGTTGGAAGTCCCTCGGAGCTCTCGCGATGTCCGACCATGAGCGCGGCGCCTACACGCCCCCCACCGCCGACGCCCCGCTGAGCTTCGATCCACGGCAGCCTGTCCGCGGCGCCCGGCCGATCCCCTTCACCCTTATCCTCAGCGTGCTGGTGCTGGCGGCGCTGGTGGCGGCGATCTTCGTCTTCTACCAGTCGGGCGTGCGCCAGGCGGGCGAGGCGCCGCAGACGGTGGGCGAGCCGGTAGCCGGCATCAAGTCCGCCGCCCCGGCCGAGGCCCAGCCCCAGGACCCGGCCGCCGGCCTGCAGATCTATCGCTCGGACGAGGGCGAGCCCATGGAAACCGTGGCGCCGACCTTCACGCCGGAGCCCGAACAGCCCCAGGCGCGTCCGACGCCCAAGGTGGTCGTGACCCAGGCGCCGCCGGTCCAGGCCGCGCCACCGCCGTCCGCCGCCACGTCGCAGGCGCTGAAGCCGGCCATTCCCGCGGCTCCGGTCCAGAAGATCGCGCCGCCGCCGGCGCCGGCCCAGAAGGTCGCCGCGGCGCCCGCCGCATCGAAGTCCGCGCCGCCGCCGGTCCAGAAGGCCACGGCCGCGCCGCCGCCCGCGCCGAAGACCACGCCCGAGCCTAAGGCCGTCGCCTCCGGCGGCGCCGTGGTGCAGATCGGGGCCGTGTCCTCGACCGCGCTGGCCGACAAGGCCTGGAACGACGCCGTCGCCGCCGCACCCGGCATGGCCGCCGGCAAGGGCAAGAGCGTCCAGAAGATCGAGAAGAACGGCGGCACGCTCTACCGCACGGCCGTCACCGGCTTCGCCTCCAAGGCCGACGCCCAGGCGTTCTGCGCCAAGCTCCAGGCCAGCGGGAAGAGCTGCTTCGTCCGGTGAGCGTCAGCGCCTGCATCCTGGGCTGCGCTGGGCCCACCCTGACCAAGGCGGAGAAGGCTTTCTTCGCCGACGTTCGGCCCTGGGGTTTCATCCTGTTCGGCCGGAACATCGAGACGCCGGAGCAGGTGCGGGCGCTGACCGCGGCCCTGCGCGAGACGGTGGACCGGCCTGACGCGCCGATCCTGATCGACCAGGAGGGCGGGCGCGTGCAGCGCCTGGGGCCGCCGCACTGGGGGCGATATCCGCCCGGCCGCGCCTATGGCGGGGCGGCCGGCGACCCGCGCGAGCTTGCCCGCCTGGGCGCGCGGCTGATCGCCCACGACCTGGCGGCGCTGGGGATCAATGTCGACTGCGTCCCGGTCCTGGACGTGCCGGACCCTGAGGGCCACGCGGTGATCGGCGACCGCGCCTATGGCGATACGTGCGACCAGGTCGCGGTGCTGGGCCGCGCGGCGTGCGAAGGCCTGATCGCCGGCGGCGTGCTGCCGGTCATCAAGCACATCCCCGGCCACGGTCGCGCCAAGGCGGACAGCCACCTGGAACTACCGATAGTGGACGCCGGCTGGGAAGAGCTGGACGCCCGCGACTTCGCGCCGTTCAAGGCGCTGTCCGACATGCCGATGGCGATGACCGCCCACGTGATCTACGCCACGATCGACCGCAAACGCCCCGCCACCACCTCGCGCAAGGTGTTGCGCAAGGTGGTCAGGGGGACCATCGCCTTCGACGGCCTGCTGATGAGCGACGACCTGTCCATGAAGGCTCTGCAGGGCGATTTCCGCGACCGGGCCGAAGATGCGCTTCGCGCCGACTGCGATGTGGTCCTGCACTGCAACGGCGACATGGCGGAGATGAAGGCGGTGGTCGCCGGGACCGGCGCGCTGAAGGGGCACGCGAAGCGACGCGCCCAGGCCGCCCTGGCGCGCCTGCCCAGGAGCGCGGAGCCGTTCGACGCCGCCGAGGCCCGGACTCGCTTCGACGCGGCGTTTGCGGGAAGGTTCGCGGCATGAGCGGCGGCTTCCAACCCTCTCTCGACTTCGCCGCGGCGGCCAACGCGGCCGAGGACGGCGAGGCCCTGATCGTCGACATCGAGGGCTACGAAGGCCCGCTGCACGTCCTGCTGGCCCTGGCGCGGACGCAGAAGGTCGATCTGCTGCAGCTGTCGATCCTGAAGCTCGCCGAACAGTACCTGGCCTTCGTGCAGGAGGCCCGGCGTCGCCGGTTCAGCCTGGCGGCCGACTATCTCGTGATGGCCGCTTGGCTGGCCTATCTGAAATCGCGCCTGCTGCTGCCAAAGCCCGACCAGCCCAAGGCCGAGGAGCCGCCGGCCGAGGAGATGGCCCAGCGCCTGGCTTTCCGACTGGCCAAGCTGGAGGCCATGCGCGAGGCCGCCGACCGGCTGATGACCGGCCCGCAGCTGGGCCGCGACGTGTTCGGCCGCGGCGACCCCGAGGCCATCCGCATCATCCCGTCGGGCCGGATCGAGGGCGACCTCTACAGCCTGATGAGCGCCTATATTAGCCAACGCCAGAAAGAGACCCAGCGCAGCTACAAGCCGCAGGTCCCGACGACCTACGCGCTGGAAGACGCCCGCGACCGCCTGCGCCGGCTGTTGCCCGACCTGGACCGCTGGACGCCGCTGACCGGCGTCGCGCCCATGGGTACGCCGACCGCCGGACCGAGCCGGGCGTCCTACGTGGCCTCCACCCTCTCGGCCAGCCTGGAACTGGTGAAGGAGGGCGCGCTGGAAGCCCGTCAGCTCGAGGCCTTCGCCGACATCTACCTGCGGGCCCGCAAGGCCGGGGCGCCGGCATGAGCGACACCGCCCGCGAGATCGAGGCCCTGCTGTTCGCCGCCGCCGCGCCACTGACGCTGGAGGACCTGGCCAAGCGCCTGCCACAGGGCGCGGACATCGAGGCCGGCCTGGCCGAGCTCTCGGCGCTCTACGAGGGCCGGGGGGTCGTGCTGGCCAACGTGGCGGGCGGCTGGCGCTTCCAGACCGCCGCGGACCTGGCCTGGCTGATGACCGAGGAGCGGGACGAGCCGCGGCGGCTTTCCAAGGCCGCCCAGGAGACCCTGGCGATCATCGCCTACCACCAGCCGGTGACACGCGCCGAGATCGAGGCCGTGCGCGGCGTGCAGGCCAGCCGGGGCACCCTGGACGTGCTGCTGGAACTGGGTCTGGTGCGCATGCGCGGCCGTCGCCGCACGCCGGGCCGGCCGGTCACCTTCGGCACGACCGACGCCTTCCTGGAGCACTATGGCCTGGCCGCGCTCGCCGACCTGCCGGGCCTGTCCGAGATGAAGGCCGCCGGTCTGCTATCCCTGGATCTGCCGCCGGACTTCGCCGTGCCGGATCCCAATGCGCTGGCGCCCGACGAGGACCCGCTGGACGCCGAGGCGCCCGAATTCCACGTGGACTTCCTGGGCGAGGAATAGTCATCCCTCCTCTTCAGGGGAGGGTGGCTGGCGCGCAGCGCCAGACGGGTGGGGGATTCGCGATCAGGCTCGGGGCCTGGGTCTTGGACCCCCACCCAGCTCGCCTTCGGCGAGTCGTCCCTCCCCTAAAGAGGAGGGATGAGTTTGCCGCGTTGGCTTGCCGGCGCCGGACGGACTATATAGCCCCTACAAGACAACGGGCGGGCGGCATCGGGGCCGCGTTCCGCCGCCCAAGGAGAGTTTCGCGCATGGGCGCACTCAGCATCTGGCATATCCTTCTGATCGTGGTCGTGGCCGCGCTGCTGTTCGGCGGCCGGGGCAAGATCTCGGGGCTCATGGGCGACACAGCCAAGGGCATCCGCGCCTTCCGCGACGGCCTGAAGGGCGAAGACACTCCGGAAGAGGCGGCCAAGCCGCTTCCGAAGGACGAGAAGGACAGCGCGCGCGGCTAAAAGCCGACGGCTCCACTGCAATTCGCGCCGGCCGCCTTGATCGTGGCCGGCGCTTCTGTTTAGGCCACGGCCATGCTTCCCGAAGTCGGCGCGTCTGAGCTCATCGTCATCGCCATCGTGGCGCTGATCGTCGTGGGCCCGAAGGACCTGCCCATCCTGCTGCGTCGGTTCGGCCAGTTCATGGCCAAGCTTCGCGGCATGGCGTCCGAATTCCGGGCCAGCTTCGACGAGATGGCCCGCCAGTCCGAGCTGGACGACCTGCGCAAGGAGGTCGAGGCCATGCGCCGCGGCCAGTTCGGCGACACCACCGACCACAACAACGAGATGCGCTCGACCATCAGCGACATCGAGCAGAGCATGTCGGACGTCGGCGTCCAGCTGCACCCGCCGATGAGCTACCAGTACGACGCCACCGAGGCTCCGCCGCCGCCGCTGGAGATCTCCGAGGCCCCCGCCAGGCCGGCGCGGAAGCCGCGCGCCAGGAAGGCCGTTGCGGCCGAGCCCGCCGCCAAGGCGCCTGCCGCGAAGAAGGCCGCGCCGAAGGTCAAGACCGTGGCGACCGTCGAGGGCGGACCCAAGCCGCGCAAGCGCGCCAGCAAGACCGTCGAGGCCGGCTGATGAGCTACGAGCACGACGAGTCCGAGATCGAGGCCTCTCGCGCCCCGCTGCTCGACCACCTGGTCGAGCTGCGCAAGCGGCTGATCATCTGCGTCCTGGCCATCGTGGCGGGCTTCGCGATCTGCTTCGGCTTCGCGGGGCCGATCTACGAGTTCCTGCTGCACCCGTTCAAGATGGCCGCCCAGATGTATGCGGCGACCCGCGCCGGGGGCCATTCCGCCGGGCCGTTCGACCTGCTGTTCGTGCTGATCGGCCTGCAGGAAGCGCCGCCCGCCTCGGGCGACCTGCGGCTGATGTTCACCGCGCCGCTGGAGTTCTTCTTCACCAAGCTGAAGCTGGCCGGCTTCGGCGCGGTGGTGCTGACCTTCCCGGTGCTCGCGTGGCAGGTCTATGCCTTCGTGGCCCCGGGGCTCTACAAGCGCGAGCGCTACGCCTTCCTGCCGTTCCTGGTGGCCGCGCCGGTGCTGTTCCTGATGGGCGCGGCGCTGGTCTACTTCCTGATCCTGCCGTTCGTGCTGTGGTTCTCGCTGTCCCAGCAGATCATGGGCGCCGGGATCACGGTGGAACTGCTGCCCAAGGTCTCGGACTACCTGACGCTGGTCACGACCCTGCTGCTGGCCTTCGGCCTCTGCTTCCAGCTTCCGGTGGTGCTGACCCTGCTGGGCCTGGCCGGGATCGTGAACTCGGCCATGCTGTGGAAGGGCTGGCGCTACGCCGTCTTCGCCGTGGTGGTAGTGGCCGCGATCGTCACGCCGCCCGACCCGATCAGCCAACTCATGCTCGCGACCCCGATCATCCTGCTCTACTTCGTCTCGATCGGCTGCGTGAAGCTGATCGAACTGCGGCGCAAGAAGGACGACGCGAGCCCCGGTACGGACATCGTCGCCACCTAAGCTTGGCGCCCCTTCCGACGCGCTCTAGAGAGTGCGGCTTCCCAATCCCGTTGCGGCGCCCATGCACGACATCCGAGCCATTCGCGAAACCCCTGAGCTTTACGAGAAAGCCTGGGCGGCGAAGGGGTTGGCCAGCGTCTACCTGGTTGGTGAGGTGCTGGAGCTCGATGACAGGCTCCGCAGGGCGCAAACCGCGCTTCAAGGCGCGCAGGCCGAGCGCAACCAAGCGTCCAAGCTGATCGGGCAAGCCAAGGCGCAGAAGAACGAGCCCGAGGCCGCGCGTCTGATGGCCGTCGTCGAGACGCTGAAGAAGACTATGGAAGACGAGGCGGAGATCGAGCGCCAGGCCGCCAAGGCCATGCACGATATCCTGGCCTCCCTGCCGAACATCCCGTTCCCCGACGTGCCGGTCGGCGCCGACGAGCACGACAACGTCGAGGTCCGCCGCTGGGGCGAGCCCTTCGCCATCTCCGCGCCTAAGGACCACGTCGACATTGGCGAGGGTTTGGGCCTGCTGGACTTCGAGGCCGCCGCGCGCATGAGCGGCGCGCGGTTCACGGTGATGAAGGGCGAGTTGGCCCGGCTGGAACGCGCCATCGGCCAGTTCATGCTGGATCTGCAGACCCGCGAGCACGGATACCTTGAGGTCTCCGTGCCGCTGCTGGTCAACGACGCGGCCGCCTACGGCACCGACAAGCTGCCCAAGTTCGCCGACGACCTGTTCCAGACCACCGACGGTCGCTGGCTGATCCCCACCGCCGAGGTGCCGCTGACCAGCCTGGTGATGGGCCAGATCGTGGCCGAGGAAGAGCTGCCGCTGCGTTTCACCGCGCTGACGCCCTGCTTCCGCTCCGAGGCCGGCGCGTCCGGTCGCGACACGCGGGGCATGATCCGCCAGCATCAGTTCAACAAGGTCGAGCTGGTCTCGATCGTCGCCCCGGAAAAGTCCGAGGAAGAGCACGAGCGGATGGTGAGCTGCGCCGAGACGGTGCTGAAACGGCTGGAGCTGCCGTTCCGGACCATGTTGCTCTGCACCGGCGACATGGGCTTCGGGGCCCGCAAGACCTTCGACCTTGAGGTCTGGCTGCCCAGCCAGGGCAAGTACCGCGAGATCAGCTCCTGCTCGAACTGCGGTGACTTCCAGGCCCGGCGCATGGATGCCCGCACCAAGAAGGCCGGGGAGAAGGGCACGCGCTTCGTCCATACGCTGAACGGCTCGGGCCTGGCCGTGGGCCGGACCCTGGTGGCGGTGATGGAAAACTACCAGGACGAAGGCGGCCGGATCGCCATCCCGCAGGCGCTGCACCCCTACCTGCCGGGGCTGACGCACATCGGGGGCGCTGCTTGAGGATCCTGATCACCAACGACGACGGCATCCACGCGGATGGCCTGGAGGCGCTGGAGCGGATCGCGGCGAAGCTGTCGGACGACGTCTGGGTGGTGGCGCCGGAGTACGAGCAGTCGGGCGCCAGCCGGGCGCTGACCCTGGCCGATCCGATTCGTGTGCGGAAGGTCTCGGACCGGAAGTTCTCCACCACCGGCACGCCCACCGACTGCGTGATGCTGGGCGTCAACGACCTGGTGACCGGCAAGAAGCCCGACCTCGTGCTGTCGGGCGTGAACCGCGGCGCCAACCTGGCCGAGGACGTGACCATGTCCGGCACGGTGGCAGGGGCCATCGAGGGGATGGCCCTGGGCGTGCCCTCGATCGCGCTCTCCCAGATGGGCTTCTACGAGGCCGGGCAGAGTTTCGAGGCGGCCGAGGTCTTCGGGCCGGGCATCGTCAAGCGGCTGGTGGAGATCGGCTGGCCCAAAGACGTGGTGCTGAACATCAATTTCCCGAACGGCGACGTGGCCAACATCAAGGAGGTGGAGGTCACCCGCCAGGGCTTCCGCGACGCCCAGGTCCGCCACGCCGAGAAGCGGTTGGATCTGCGGGGACGCGAGTACTACTGGGTGGGCTTCCAGCAGCTCCGCTCCAGTCCGCCGGAAGGCACCGATCTGCACGCCCTCTATCAGGGCAAGATTTCGGTGACGCCGCTGCACATCGACCTGACCCACAACGCCACTGTCCGCGATCTGAAGGGACAGTTGGGCGGCGTCCCACCGAAGGCTTGAGATGTCGGAACCGGACGAGGACACGCCCGAGACCCGGATGGCGCGCCTGATCCTGGCGCTGCGCTCGCAGGGCGTGACCGAGCCCAAGGTGCTGTCGGCCATCGAGACCACGCCCCGGCCGCTGTTCACCCAGGATCTCTTCAAGGACCGCGCCTTCGAGGACTCGGCCTTGCCCATCGCCTGCGGCCAGACCATCAGCCAGCCGTTCGTGGTGGGGCTGATGAGCCAGGCGCTGAAGATCGACCGGCGCGACCGCGTGCTCGAGATCGGCACCGGCAGCGGCTACCAGACGACGATCCTCTCGAAGCTGGCGCGGCTGGTCTACACGGTGGAGCGCTACCGGACCCTGATGAAGGAGGCCGAGGGCCGCTTCAAGGAACTGGGCCTGACCAACGTCATCACCCGGTTCGGCGACGGCGGGGAGGGTTGGCCCGAGCAGGCGCCTTTTGACCGCATTATGGTCACAGCGGCGGCGCCAGGTGAGCCCAAGGCTTTGCTTTCGCAACTGAAACCCACCGGGGTTCTGGTGGCGCCGATCGGGAAGGGGCCGGTCCAGGTCCTGCGCCGCTACACCGGCGACGGGCAGGGAGGCTTCCAGGTGGAGGACCTGATCGACGTCCGCTTCGTGCCGCTGCTGGATGGCGTGGCCAAGGAGCTCTGACCTTTTCGTGTTGCGAGGCTTTTGAGTTGGCGGGGGCGTCGGCTCCCCGCCATCATCCCACCTCACGCCCCGAATGATTCTTGTTCGAGCTACTCCGGAGCGGCGATGACGCATCTCTTCGAACGTACGGCCTTGATCCTGCTCGCGGGGACGGCGCTGACGGCCTGCGGTACGCCGCGCTACGCGGTGAACCCGCCGCTGATCGCGCTGCCGCCCGCGGTCGCGCCGCAGCCGCCGCAGGTCGCGACCGCGCGGCCCGATCCTATGCCCCAGGCCGCGCCGACCGAGGCGAGCGTCGAGTCGCGGCAGCTCGCGCCCCTGGCCCCTGCGCAACCCACCCCGGCCCAACCGACGCTGGCCCAGGCGGCCGAACCCCCGCGCCTGGCCTTTGCACCGCCTGCCGAGGACGCCTTCGCTCGCGCCAGGTCGCGCGCTCCCGCGGCGACCTACACGGTCAAGCGCGGCGATACCCTGGCCGGCATCGCCGATAAGCTGGGCTCCGACGTCGAGACCATAGCCAAGGCCAACGGCCTGAAGCGGCCCTACCGGCTGCAGCCGGGCCAGGTGCTGAAGAACCCCAAGGCGCCCAAGGCGGCGAAGGGTTCGACGTCGGCGACAGGCGCCGAAGCTGGGGCCAAGACCTACACGGTCCGCTCCGGAGACACGCTCTACGCCATCGCCCTGCGCTTCGGGACCACGGTGGACGCCCTTCGCGACGCCAACGGCCTCGGCCGCAACGCCTCGCTCCTGCCGGGCCGGAAGCTGAAACTGCCCGGCGGAGAGGTCGAGGAACGCGCCGACGCGGCCGACGACGAGGCGGCGCCCGCCGAACGCCCGGCCTCGCGCCGCCCGCAGGCCGAAGCCCCGACGACGCAGATTGAGGAGCCGAGCGGCGGCCGCACGGTCACCAATCGCGAGGTCACCGGCCGCGTGGTCGAGATCTCGATCCCCGGCAAGGCCTACAAGGTCAAGAAGGGCGACAACCTGGAGCGGGTGGCCAATCGGCTCGACAGCGACGTCGCCGAGCTCGCCAGGCTCAACAAGCTGAAGAAGCCCTACCGCCTGCAGCCCGGCCAGACGATCCGCGGTCCCGGCAGTTCGGCCAAGGCCTATGTGGTCGGCCGCGGGGACACCCTGTCCGAGATCGCCCGCCGGTTCAGCGTGACCGAGGGCGAGCTGCGCAGCGCCAACGGCCTGCGCCGCGGGGCCGGCGTCGCGCCGGGGCGCAGGCTGCGCCTGCCGGCCGGCTATCGCGACCGAGGCCCGCTGACGACGACCACGCGGGTGCCGGAGCCCGCGACGCCCCGGACCGAGCCGACGCCGCCGCAGACCGAGTATCCGCGGCCTCCGCAGGAGTATCCGCGTCCACCGTCGTCGTTCGACACGCCGCCGCCAGTGGGCCAGACCCTGCCGCCGCCGCGCTCGGCGCCGCGTCCGCCCACCGTCGTGATGCCCGACACGCCGCAGCCCTACCGTCCGGTTCCAGGCGGCGTGACGGGCGCGCCGGTGGCGACCCCGCCGCCGTCCGACGCCCAGATCAGCCAGATGGGCGCAGGCGTGTTCCAGTGGCCGATCCGCGGCCAGGTGATCTCGGGCTTCGGGGGCCGCGGCACGGGCCCGCGCAACGACGGCCTCAATATCCGCGCCAATGCCGGCGATCCCGTCCGCGCCGCGGCGGCCGGCGACGTCGTCTATGCCGGCGACCAGGTGCCGGGCTTCGGCAACCTGGTGCTGATCAAGCATGCGAACGGCTGGGTCACGGCCTACGGCCACCTGGGCCGGGTCGAAGTGCGGATGCAGCAGAAGGTCGAGCAGGGCCAGCAGATCGGCCAGGCCGGCTCCAGCGGCGGCGTGTCCGAACCGCAGCTGCACTTCGAAATCCGCTATGCGCCGAGCCCGCAGGAACGCGCGAGACCCGTGGATCCCGCGCTGGTTCTGCCGAAGTAGGGAAGGCGGCTCTAGGCGCCGCGGTCGAGCACGCTCTCCGTGACGCCGCCGTGCTCCACCTTCACGCCCAGGTAGCGCATGACGCCGTCTCGGAAGCTGATGTCGGACACTGGCACCGACTGGTCGCGCTTGAGCTTGGTGAGGTCCGTCAGCGTCAGGCGCAGGGTCATGTCGCTGAGGTTGACCCCGTCGGCGATGGCGGCGTCGATCTGAGTGCGGAAGCGCGGGGCCGGGGGACCGGCGGGGCGCGGGGCGGAGGAGTGGGCGGCGCGGCTCATCGTCAGGCCGCGTTGAAGAAGCCGTGCTCGCCGACGACGCGGACAAGACAGGGTTTGCCGGCGTCCTGGGCCGCGCGGGCGCGCTTGTTGGCGGCCGCCTTGGCCACTTCCTTGTCCGGGCTCACGTCGGAGAACTCACCATCATGCTCCACGGCCCAGCCGGTTTCGTGGCGAACCACGGTGAAGATCGCGCGGTCGGGGGCGTTACGCATATGAAGGTGCTCCATGGGGGCCGTCACAGCGCGATCTGGGGCCGCGTTTTTCCGCGAGGGCGTAAACACCCATACTACAGTTAAATGAGGGACTTGTCGCGGTGTCCGCCAAATTAATGCCTGCCCAGCTTGCGGGCCGTGCAAAATAAATTATGTTGATCCTATCGAATATCGCACTGGATCGCGAGCTTTCCGCGCTGGATTTTTCGAAGTCCCCTGTCGCGGATCTACCCCGACCTCTCCGAGAATTTGATGCAAGCGTCGATGGGCGACGCAAAATATTTGCACCCGGAAAGGGAACAAAATGGCTGTAGGTACTGTGAAGTGGTTCAACGCCACCAAGGGTTTCGGTTTCATCCAACCCGATGACGGCGGCGCGGACGTGTTCGTGCACATCTCGGCCGTCGAGCGTGCGGGCCTCGGTTCGCTGAACGAAGGCCAGAAGGTCAGCTTCGAGCTGGAGCGCGACAAGCGCAGCGGCAAGAACTCGGCCGGCCAGCTCCAGGCCGTCTAGGGCGTCCCAGAGCTCAGAAATCGGGAAGGGTCGGTGCGTGCGCCGGCCTTTTTCTTTGCCTACAGCGGCAGCGGCTTGCCCAGTTCGCCCGCCAGGTCGCGGATGAACTGCCAGGCTACCCGGCCCGAGCGCGACCCGCGCAGTTGGGCCCACTGCAGGGCGCGGCGGTCCAGGTCGGCGACCTTGAGCTCGAACCGCTCGGCATAGGCCGCGACGGCCGCCAGGTAGGTCGGCTGGTCCATGGGCGGGAACCCCACCCAGAGGCCGAAGCGGTCAGATACGCTGACCTCTTCCTCGGCGTCCTCGTGGGCCGCGACCAGGCCCCGATCCTCCTGATGGCCGCGCGGCATCAGGTGGCGGCGGTTCGAGGTGGCCACGAACAGCACATTGGCCGGCGGGCCCGAGACACCACCCTCCAGCGCCGACTTCAGCGCCTTGGCGGCCGCGGCGCCTTCCTCGAACGACAGGTCGTCGCACAGCACCACGAACAGCTCCGGCCGGCCTCGCAGGCCGTCGAACAGGGCGGGCAGGGCGGTGACCTGGTCGCGGTCCACCTCGACCAGCTTCAAGGCGGGCGCCCTGGCCGCCACGCTCATGAACGCCGCCTTGGCCAGCGAGCTCTTGCCGGTGCCGCGCACGCCCCAGAGCAGGGCGTGGTTGCAGGGCAGACCACCCGCGAACCGCTCCAGGTTCTCCAGGAACCGCGCCTTCTGCCGGTCGACGCCCACCAGGCTGTCCAGGCCCAGCGGATAGTCGGGGGCGGCGTGGAAGGCTCCGGTCGCCGGATCGTGGCGGAACAGTCGCGCGCCGTCGAAGCTGACGGCCGCGCCTGCAGGCGGCGCGAGCCGTTCCAGGGCCTCGGCGATACGGGCGAGCAGCGGCGTGAGGTCACGTTCCATGCGCCGCAGGCCATACACGTAGGCGTTCCATTGCAAAAGCAGGCCCGTCCGCATAGCTTCCGCCGACTTTGGCGGGCCCCCATATGCGGTGGCGCTCGCTTGCCCATTTTCGGAGAGGCTATGTTCGCCACCCCTGCCTACGCCCAAGCCGCCGGCGGCGCCGCCGCGGGAGGCCCCGAGGCCATGCTGCTGCAGTTCCTGCCGCTCGTCGCCCTGGTCGTGCTGTTCTACTTCCTGATGATCCGGCCGCAGCAACGGCGGATGAAGCAGCATCAGGCCATGCTGGCCGCCCTGAAGCGCAACGATGTGGTGGTGCTGTCCTCGGGCATGATCGGCAAGATCGTGCGTGTCGAGGACAAGGAAGTGGGCGTTGAGATCGCCACTGGCGTCACGGTGAAGGTGGTCAAGACCATGATCTCCGACGTCCGGGCCCGCGGCGAACCCGCGCCGGCCAACGACTCCAAGGCGTAAAGCACACCCTCGATGATCACCGTCTCCCGTTGGAGGGTCATTCTCGTCGTCCTGGCGGCGCTGTATGGCTTCCTCTTCACGCTGCCCAACGTGCTGCCGGCCTCGGTGCGCGACAGCCTGCCCGGCTTCCTGCCGAAGCAGACGCTGAACCTCGGCCTCGACCTGCAGGGCGGGTCCTACCTGCTCTATGAGGTGGACACCGCGGCGCTGCGCGCCGAGCTGCTCACCAACCTGGTCGAAGACGCGCGCACCGCGCTCCGCGAGGCGGAAATCGACTTCACCGGTCTTGGCGTGGTGAACGGCGAGGTGAACGTCCGCATCAACGACCCGACCCAGGTCGAGCCGGCGCTGAAGGCGCTGCGCGAGTCCCTGGGCGCCGTGATGGCCACGGGCGGACGGGACGTAACGGTGAGCACGGCGCCTGACCAGCGTATCCGGGTCGCCTACGTATCCCAGGCGCTCGACGCCCAGGCGGCCAAGGCGGTGGAGCAATCCATTGAGGTGATCCGCCGCCGGATCGACGAACTGGGCACCAAGGAGCCGGACATCCGGCGCCAGGGCGCCAACCGGATCTCCATCGCCGCCCCCGGCGAGAGCGACCCGAAGAAGCTGCAGGCCATTGTCGGCCAGACCGCCAAGCTGACCTTCCAGATGGTGGACGAGACTGCCGACCTGGCGCAGGCGCAGCAGGGCCGCTTGCCGCCCGGCACGATGCTGGTGCCCGGCGACGACATCCAGCCGTTCTATGTCGTGAAGCGCCGCGCCGAAGTCACGGGCGAGATGCTGACCGACGCGCAATCCGGCTTTGACCAGCAGACCGGCCAGCCGGTGGTGACGTTCCGCTTCAACGGCGTCGGCGCCAAGCGCTTCGGCGCCATCACCACGGCCAACGTCGGCAAGCGCTTCGCGATCATCCTCGACAACAAGGTGATCTCGGCGCCGAACATCATCAACCCGATCACCGCCGGCAACGGCCAGATCACCGGCAACTTCACGGCCGAGAGCGCCAACGACCTTGCCGTGCTGCTCCGCGCGGGCGCGCTGCCCGCGCCCCTGACGATTCAGGAACAGCAAACGGTTAGCGCCGAGCTCGGGGCCGACGCCATCCGCGCGGGCGCGATCTCGCTGATGATCGGCGGCGTGGCGATCATCGTCTTCATCATCCTGGCCTATGGCCTGTTCGGGATCTTCGCCGCCCTGGCGCTGATCGTGAACGTGCTGCTGATCCTGGGCATCATGTCGATGACCCAGGCGACGCTCACCTTCCCGGGCATCGCCGGCCTGATCCTGACCCTTGCCGTGGCGGTCGACGCCAACGTGCTGATCTACGAGCGGGTCCGCGACGAGGCGCATGCCGGGCGAACGCCGATCATGGCCCTGGAGCACGGCTACAGCCGCGCCCTGGTCTCGATCCTGGACGCCAACATCACCAGCGCCATCTCGGCCATCATCATGTTCCAGTTCGGCTCCGGCCCGATCCGGGGCTTCGCCTGGACCCTGCTGATCGGCGTCGTCACTTCGGTGTTCACGGCGGTGGTCATCACTCAGGTCCTGATCGGCTGGTGGTTCCGCGCCACCAAGCCCAAGACCCTGCCGATCGAGTAGAGACGACCCATGCCCTGGCCCCTCATCCGTCTCCTCCCGCGCGAGTTCCACATCGACTTCGTGCGGCTGGCTCCCTTCGCCGCGATCGTGTCGGCGATCCTGATCGCCGGCTCCATCGGCTCCTTCGTCGTGCAGGGGCTGAACTTCGGCATCGACTTCGTCGGCGGCACCGCCATCGAGGTGCGCACCAAGGGCCCCGTGCCCCTGGGCGAACTGCGCGCGGCGGTCCCGGCCGCCGGCGGCCATGACGCCCAGGTCCAGGGCTTCGGCCGCCCGGACACCGCCATCGTCCGCTTCCGCACCGAGGGCTCCAACACCTTCGTGGCCGCCGAGCAGGTGAAACAGAAGCTGGCCGCCAAGTTCCCCGGCATGGAGTTCAAGCCTCCGGTGGTGGTGGGCCCCAAGGTCTCGGGCGAGCTGATGAGCGGCGGCTTCATGGCGCTGGGCATCGCGATGACCCTGATGCTCGGCTACATCTGGTTCCGCTTCCAGCTCCAGTTCGGCCTGGGCGCGGTGGTGGCCGTGCTGCACGACGTGATCCTGACGCTGGGCCTGCTGTCGCTGACCCAGATCGAGTTCTCCATGACCTCGATCGCGGCCCTGCTGACCGTCATCGGCTATTCCATGAACGAGAAGGTCATCACCTTCGACCGGCTTCGCGAGAACCTGCGCAAGTACAAGACCACGCCGCTGCGCGACGTGATCAACAAGTCCGAGAACGAGCGTCTGTCGCGCACCCTGATCACCGGCTCGACGGCGATCCTGGCGCTGTCGGGCGCGCTGTTCCTGGGGGGGCCGGTGCTGTTTCCCCTGGTCTCGACCATGGTGTTCGGCGTCATCATCGGCACCTATTCGTCGGTCTACGTTGCGCTGCCGATCATCCTGCTCTGGGGTGTGAAGCGGAACGACGACCCGGCCGAGCCGCTGAAGCCGGCGTCGGTCCGGCCCTAGCGCGGACCGGTGGCCCGCGACGCGCCCACCATCGACGCCTATGGCGACGGCGGCTTCCGCCTCGCCGGCGTGCGGCACGAGGGCTCGGTGCTGATCCTGGCCGACGAGGCGCGGAGCTGGCCTGTGGAGGCCATGGCCGACCTCAAGCTGGCGGACTTCCAGGCGGTGCTGGACGCGGGCGCGGCGGAGGTGGAGTTCGTGCTGCTGGGCACGGGGGTGCGCAACGCCCTGCCGCCACGCGAAGTCCGCGACGGCCTGCGCGCGGCGGGCCTCGGCCTGGAGTTCATGGACACCGCCGCCGCGGCCAAGCTCTACAACCTGCTCACGTCCGAGGGCCGCAAGCTGGCCGCCGCGCTGATCGCCGTCTGAGTCCCCAGCTTCCAGGCTGAAACGAAACGCCCTATACCTCGGCCAAGGGCAGGGATTTAAGAGGGTTAGACATGGCTGGACTACTCGCCAACTTCCGTAACACGATCATCGTCAGCTTCATCCTGGCGCTGGTCATCGTCGGCGCCTACGCCGCCGGGCCGCAAGGGACGGGCGCCGCCTACTGGCAGGCCGTGTTCCGCTGGCTGCACGTCTTCTTCGGCATCCTGTGGATCGGGCTGCTGTACTATTTCAACTTCGTCCAGATCCGGAAGATGCCGGAGATCCCCGCCGAGCTGAAACCCGCCGTCTCCAAGTACATCGCCCCCGAGGCGCTGTTCTGGTTCCGCTGGGCGGCCTTGGCGACCGTGGTCATGGGTCTGGCGATCGCGGGCGTCCGCGGCTACTCGGCCGAGACCCTGTCGCTGGGCCTGGCCGGCGGCTACGACCCCACCCTGGACAAGCAGTACACCCTGCTGGGCCTGGGCATGTGGCTGGGCATCATCATGATGCTGAACGTCTGGGGCATCATCTGGCCGAACCAGAAGCGCGCCCTGGGCATCGTCGAGGCCGACGCCGACACCAAGGCCAAGGCGGCGCGCATGGCCATGCTGGGCTCGCGCACCAACCTGCTGCTGTCGATCCCGATGCTGGCGTCCATGACGATGTCGCAGACGATCTTCAACTAGGACCACGAACCTTGCGAGAAGGCCCGCCCACCGGCGGGCCTTTTTCGTTTTAGAGCGACGATGAGCGACGACCTCGACGACCTGATCCGCCGCGTGGATCCCGACCGCTGGCTCTCCAGCCGGTTCGTGGGCGATGCGGGTCTGCGCGCCGACGTGATCGCCATCTACGCCTATGACCACGAGCTGGCCCGCGCGCCGAAGGTGGCGTCGAACGCCCTGCTGGGCGAGATCCGCCTGACCTGGTGGCGCGAGATGCTGGACGAGGCCTACGAGGGCCGCCACGTGCGCCACCATCCCACCGCCCAGGCGCTGGCCGAGGCGATCCAGCGACACAGGCTACCGCGCGAGCTGTTGGAGGCCATGATCGACGCCCGCTACCGCGAGCTCGACGCGACGCCGCTCAAGCCCAAGGAGGCGCTCGAGTGGGCGCGGGACACCGGCGGCCGGTCAGCCGAGCTCGCCGCGATGATCCTGGAGCCCGGCGCGGACGCCGGTCCGGCGCGCGCGGCCGGCACGGCCTGGGCGCTCGCGCGGCGCGCGGCGGAGACGCCGGGACTGGCGAAGGTGTCCGCCGAGGCCCTGACCGCGGCGCGCCGCGCCGTGCGTGGGCTCGGGGCGGCGGCGTTTCCGGCGGCCGCGCATGCGGTGCTGGCGGACAAACGGCGCTCGCCGCTGATCGATCGCCTGCGGGTGATCGTCGCCGTGGCGCGCGGACGGATCTGACGCCTACTCCGCGGGCTCCAGGGCCGGTGCGCCGGCCCAGGCCTTGAGGTCTGCCAGGGCGCGCTCGCCCATCGCCCGCTTCTTGAGCCGGGTCTTCTCCTTCGACCCCAGCCGGTTGCCGTCCGCGTCGCGCTTGGGCGGCTCGATGGGGGGCAGCAGGCCGTAGTTGATGTTCATCGGCTGGAAGCTGCCCCCTCTGCCTTCTTGGGGGCCGCCTTCCAGGTGGCCGCCCGTGATGTGGCCGACGAGCCCGCCAAGGGCCGTGGTTTCCGGCGGCGCCTCGATCGGTCGGCCCAGGCGCTCGGCGGCGGCGAAGCGGCCGGCCAGCAGGCCCACGGCGGCGCTCTCCACATAACCCTCGACGCCCGTCACCTGGCCCGCGAACCGCAGGCGCGGTTGGGCCTTGAGCCGCAGCGACCGGTCCAGCAGGCGGGGCGAATTGATGAAGGTGTTGCGGTGCAGGCCGCCCAGGCGCGCGAACACCGCCTTCTCCAGCCCCGGGATCATCCGGAAGATGTCGGTCTGGGGCCCGTGCTTCAGCTTGGTCTGGAAACCCACCATGTTCCAGAGCGTGCCCAGGGCGTTGTCCTGGCGCAACTGGACGATGGCGTGAGCCTTCACCAGTGGGTCGCGGGGATTGGTCAGGCCCACCGGCTTCATCGGCCCGTGCCGCAGGGTCTCGCGCCCCCGCTCGGCCATCACTTCGATCGGCAGGCAGCCGTCGAAGTAGGGCACGTTCTCCCAGTCCTTGAACTCGGACTTGGGGCCTTCCAGCAGGGCGTCGATGAACGCCTCGTACTGGTCCTTGGTCATCGGGCAGTTGATGTAGGCCGCCGCGTCGCCGCCCGGGCCTTCCTTGTCGTAGCGCGACTGGCGCCACGCGATGTCCATGTTGACGCTGTCCAGGTTCACGATCGGGGCGATGGCGTCGAAGAACGACAGCTGGCCCTCGCCGGTCAGCTCCAGGATCGCCGCCGAAAGGGCCGGCGAGGTGAGGGGCCCGGTGGCCAGGATCACGCTGTCCCAATCGGCGGGCGGCAGCCCGGCGACCTCCTCGCGCGCGATGGTCACCAGCGGATGGGCCTCGAGCCGCGCGGTGACGGCCTCGGAGAAGCCCTCACGGTCCACGGCCAGCGCGCCGCCGGCCGGCACCTGGTGGGCGTCGCCCGCGCTCATGATGATCGAGCCCAGCGCCCGCATCTCGGCGTGCAGCAGCCCCACGGCGTTGCCGGTCCAGTCGTCGGCCCGGAACGAGTTGGAGCAGACCAGTTCGGCCAGTTTGTCGGTCTGGTGGGCGTCGGTGCCGCGGACGGGGCGCATCTCGTGCAGCACCACCGGCACGCCGGCCTGGGCGATCTGCCAGGCGGCTTCCGAGCCGGCCAGGCCGCCGCCGACCACGTGGATTGGGTTCTTTGTCATGCGTGGCGTACTAGCAACGAACGAGAAGGATCGCGAGCGGGGCCTTGCACGCTTAAGAAGGGCCACGGCAAGGTTCGCCCGGAAGGGGCTGGCCGAGTCGCACTCGGACCAAGCAGGACGGATGACCAAGTTTTCTCCCAGTGACGCGGCCATGGAAGGCTTCCGCCTGACCAAGGAACACCCCGGCGTGATGCTGGCCTGGAGCGCCGTCTACTTCGGCGGCATCCTGCTGATCGCCCTGGTGATGATGGCCACGCTCGGCCCGCAGTTCATCACCCTGGCGCGCAAGGGCCAGCTCACGCCCAACGATCTGGAGGAGGTGGCCAACCTGCTGGCCGCGTCCTGGCCGGCGTTCCTGCTGGTGCTGCTGATGACGGCGATGCTGATGTCGATCATCACTGCGGGCGTCATGCGCCTGGTGCTGCGGCCGACCGAGCACGGTTTCGCCCACCTCAAGGTCGGGCGGACCGAGCTGAAGCTCACCGCCGCCAACCTGCTGTGCATCGGCCTCTACGCCCTGTCGGTGGTGCTGGGCCTGGTGTTCACGGCCGGCGCCTCCCAGTTCGGCTCGTTCGGCGCGGTGATGGCGGTGGTGCTGGTGGCGGTGTTCGGCATCTGGATCGGCGTGCGGCTGTCGCTGCTGCTGCCCACGGTCTTCGAGACCGGCAACATCTCGTTGCGCCTGGCCTGGGAGCGCACCAGGGGGCACTTCTGGCCCCTGTTCGGCATGATCGTCCTGGCGGTGATCTTCTATGTGATCGTCTGGATCCTGTTCAGCATCATCAGCTTCGCCGTGGTCGAGCTCTCGGGCGGCGAGGCGGCGATGCAGGACATCGGCCGCCTGACCCCGGTCACCGCCATCGCCGCCGTCGTCACCCTGATCATGCAGCTGCTGCTGCAGGTGCTGCAGATCGTGATGATTTACGCGCCGTTCGCGGTGGCCTACCGCGAGCTGGTGCTGGAGGACGCGCCCCCAGCCCCGCCCGTGGCCGAAGCTGTCTAGGCCTGCGCGGACCTAGGCCTGCGCGCTGGGCCGCGCGCTGACGCGCTCGTGCCAGGCCTTCAGGTTGGCGAACTGATCGTCCATCGGCAGCCCGATCCAGCCGGCGAAGTCCACCGTCGAGAGCAGGCAGATGTCGGCCATCGAATAGCTGTCGCCGGCGATGAACGCCTTGCCGTCCAACTCGCGGTCCAGCCATTTCTGAGCGCCCTGGTAAGTCCCGGCGTTGGACTCGCCGAAGTCCTTGTACTGGGTCAGCAGGGCCGCGGTGCGCGGATGGGCGTGGCGCCAGTACATGCCCACCGGCGTCATCACCGTGAACTCGATGCGGCGGATCCACATGTCGATCAACGCCTGTTCGACCGGCGTGGTCCCGAACAGCGGCGGATTGGGGTTGGTCGCCTCGAAGTAGCGGCAGATCGAGACCGTCTCGGAGATGCAGGTCCCGTCGTCCAGCTCCAGGGTCGGAACCTGGCCCATGGAGTTGCGGGCCTTGTGCTCGTCGCTCTTGTGCTCCCGTTTCATCAGGTTCACCGGCGTCTCGGGAAGCTCGATGCCCTTCTCGGCCAGGAAGATGCGCACGCGCCGCGGGTTCGGCGCCGGGTTCGGCGCGCCATACAGGATCATTTGTGTTCCATCCCCTTGCTGTTGGGGACAGGCTATTTCAAACGCCCGTTCGAGGCTAGCCGCACTGGAAAGACAGGTATGGTCAGGCCCCGACCAGCTTCTTGACCCGCTCGCCCCGGCGCTGGCGGTGCCGCTCCAGCAGCTCGCCCAGGTACCGCCCCGTCCAGCTCTTGGGTTCGGCGGCCACGTCCTCAGGACTGCCCTGGGCCACGATCTGGCCGCCGCCGTCGCCGCCCTCGGGGCCGAAGTCGACGATCCAGTCGGCGGTCTTCACGACGTCGAGGTTGTGCTCGATGACCACCACCGTGTTGCCCTGGTCGGCCAGCTCGTGGAGCACCTCCAGCAGCTTCTTGGTGTCCTCGAAGTGCAGGCCGGTGGTGGGTTCGTCCAGGATGTAGAGCGTCTTGCCCGTGGCCCGGCGCGACAGCTCCTTGCTGAGCTTCACCCGCTGCGCCTCACCGCCCGACAGTGTCGTCGACGACTGGCCGACCTTCACATAGCCCAGGCCCACGCGCTTCAGCGTCTGCATCTTCTCGCGCAGCACCGGTACGGCCTTGAAGAACTCGGCAGCCTCCTCGACCGTCATGTCCAGCACGTCGGAGATGCTCTTGCCCTTGAACAGGATCTCCAGCGTCTCGCGGTTGTAGCGCTTGCCGTGGCAGACATCGCAGGTGACGTAGACGTCCGGCAGGAAGTGCATCTCGATCTTGATCAGGCCGTCGCCCTGGCAGGCCTCGCAGCGACCGCCCTTGACGTTGAAGCTGAACCGGCCGGGGCCGTAGCCGCGCGCCTTGGCCTCGGGCAGGCCGGCGAACCAGTCTCGGATGGGCTGGAACGCGCCGGTGTAGGTGGCCGGGTTGGAGCGCGGCGTGCGGCCGATCGGCGACTGGTCGATGTCGATGACCTTGTCGAAGTTCTCCAGCCCCTCGATTCGCTCGTGCGGCGCCGGGGCGTCGGAGGCGTTGTGCAGGCGGCGCGCGGCGGCCTTGTAGAGCGTCTCGATGGTGAAGGTGGACTTGCCGCCGCCGGAGACGCCGGTGATGCAGGTGAAGGTGCCCACCGGGATCTCCGCCGTCACGTTCTTCAGGTTGTTGCCGGTGGCCCCGACGACCCGGATCACCTTCTTCTTCGAGATCGGGCGGCGGTCCTCGGGCACCGCGATCTCGCGGGTCCCGACCAGGTACTGGCCGGTGATGCTGTCGGGGTTGGCCATGATGTCCTGGGCCGTGCCCTGGGCGATGATCTCGCCGCCGTGCACGCCGGCCGCCGGGCCCATGTCGATGACGTAGTCCGCGGTGAGGATCGCCTCCTCGTCATGCTCCACGACCAGCACGGAATTGCCGAGGTCGCGTAGGCCCTTGAGGCTGACCAGCAGACGCGCGTTGTCGCGCTGGTGCAGGCCGATGGACGGCTCGTCCAGCACGTACAGCACGCCGGTCAGGCCCGAGCCGATCTGGCTGGCCAGGCGGATGCGCTGGCTCTCGCCGCCGGAGAGGGTGCCGGAGTTGCGGCTGAGGTTGAGGTAGTCCAGCCCGACGTTGACCAGGAACCGGAGGCGGTCGTTGATCTCCTTCAGGATGCGGCGGCCGATCTCCAGCTGCTTGTCGGTGAGCTGGCCTTCCAGGCTCTCGAACCAGGCCTGGGCGCTCTTGATGGCCAGCCGCGAGACCTCGCCGATGTGCTGGCCTGCGATCTTCACGGCCAGGCTCTCGGGCTTCAGGCGATAGCCCTCGCAGGCCAGGCAAGGCGTCTCCGACTGGTAGCGGCCCAACTCTTCGCGCACCCAGGCCGAGTCCGTCTCGCGCCAGCGGCGCTCCAGGTTCGGCAGCACGCCCTCGAAGGTCTTGTTGACCTCGTACTTCCGGGCGTTGTCGTCGTAGACGAAGCGGATCTTCTCGGCGCCGGACCCATAGAGGATCACGTTCTTGGCCGGCTCCGGCAGTTTCCAGAACGGCTCGTCCATCGAGAAGTCGTAGTGGCGCGACAGCGCCTGCAGGGTCTGGGTGTAGAGCGGCGAGGGGCCCTTGGCCCAGGGCGCGATCGCGCCCTTGTGCAGGCTCTTGTCCTTGTCCGGCACGACCATGTCGGCGTCGAAGGCCAGTTTCGCGCCCAGGCCGTCGCAGACCGGGCAGGCGCCGTACGGATTGTTGAACGAGAACAGGCGCGGCTCGATCTCGCTGATCGTGAAGCCGGAGACCGGGCAGGCGAACTTCTCGGAGAACAGGAGCCGCTTGTGCTCCTTCTCGCCCTCGGCCAGGTCGGCCCATTCGGCTACGGCGATGCCGTCAGCCAGCTTCAGCGCCGTCTCCAGGCTGTCGGCGTAGCGTGCTTCCTGGCCGGCCTTGGTGACGATCCGGTCCACGACGATGTCGATGTCGTGCTTGAACTTCTTGTCGAGGGTGGGCGCGTCCTCGATCAGCATCAGCTCGCCGTTGACCTTGACCCGCTGGAAGCCGGCCTTCTGCCACTCGGCGAATTCCTTGCGGTACTCGCCCTTGCGGCCGCGGACCACGGGGGCCAGCAGGTTGAGGCGGGTCCCGTCCGGCAGGGCGTTCAGTTTGTCGACCATCATCGAGATGGTCTGGCTCTCGATCGGCAGGCCGGTAGCCGGCGAATAGGGCACGCCGACCCGCGCCCACAGGAGGCGCATGTAGTCGTGGATCTCGGTCACCGTGCCCACGGTCGAGCGCGGGTTGCGGCTGGTGGTCTTCTGCTCGATGGAGATGGCCGGCGACAGGCCCTCGATCAGGTCGACGTCCGGCTTGCTCATCAGCTCCAGGAACTGGCGTGCATAGGCCGACAGGCTCTCCACGTAGCGGCGCTGGCCCTCGGCGTAGATGGTGTCGAAGGCGAGCGAGCTCTTGCCGGATCCCGACAGGCCGGTCAGCACGACAAGCTCGCCGCGCGGAATATCCACGTTGACGTTCTTGAGGTTGTGCTCGCGCGCACCGCGCACGCGGATGAGATTATGCTGGTCGGCCATGCTGTCCCGGAAACACGGAGAGCCCGCGGAAGGGTCCTTCCGCGAGACCGCCTAATGTAGGTGACGGGACTCAGGGATAACACAGGAACGGATCGCGAACAAAGCGCCTGCGACCTTGCGCGCGCGCAGGCTGCTGACAGGACGGTGGCAGCAGGAGGGCGAGGCTGGCCGCGTGGCTTGAAGCTGCTACCCTGACGCCGAGGCGAGAACGAAGGGTCGGCATGGCGGAGACGGCGCGGGTTGTGCCGCTGCGGGCGGAGGCGACGCCGCACCGGGGCAAGGTGCTCGGCGGGTTCCGCCTGACGCTGCCCGATGGCGCCGACGCGACGCCCAGAGCGCGTAAGACGCGGGCGCTGCTGGCCTTCCTGCTGGTGACCCGCCAGGCCTGGCCGCGCGAGCGCCTAGCAAGCCTGCTGTGGAGCGACCGCGCCGACGAACAGGCCAAGGCCAGCCTGCGCCAGGCGCTCTACGAGCTGCGCGACCTGACCAGCGGTCCCGACGCGCTGCTGGTCGTGAAGCGCGACGAGGTGGCCGCGCGGGCAGAGGCCATCGCGCTGGACCTGGACCGCGTGACCGATCTGGCGCGGCGGGGCGACGTCGCCGGGGTCGCGGCGGCGCTGGATGGTGGACAGCTCGACCTCCTGGCCGATCTGGACGGCGCGGGCCGCGACTTCGACGATTGGTTGACCTGGGAGCGGTTCCAGACCCGCGAGAAACTGATCGCCGCTTCGGTCCAAGCCGGCGAGGCGGCCCTCGGCGCCGGGCGGTTCGCCGAGGTGCGCAAGCTGGCCGACGCGCTTGAGGGCGTCGATCCCCTGAACGAACCCGCCGCGCGGCTGGGGCTGGGCGCCGATCGGGGCGTGGGCGACTTTTCCGCTTTGCGCCGCCGCTACGACCGCTTCGCCGGCCGGTTGAAGACCGAGCTGGCGGTGGAGCCGTCCGCCGAGACCCAGGCGCTGCTGCGGACCGGGCCGACCGGACCGGCGGCGGCCGCGAAGGCCGAAGTCGGGGCCCCCCCGGCGAAGGCCGTGACCCGCCGCCGCCTCTGGCCATGGCTGGCGGTCGCGGCCGTCGTGCTGGCCCTCGCTGCGGCCTGGGGCTGGAGCCGCCGGACCGCGCCTCCGGCGTCGCCGACGGTGGCCGTCCTGCCGTTCAGGGCGCCGGGCGCGGGTCAGCAGGATGTCTATTTCGGCGCGGGCGTCGCGGAAGCTGTCCTCGGGCTCCTGGCGCGGGACGCCAATCTGAAGATGGTGGGCAGCGGCTCGGCGGGGCTCCTGGGCGCCGCCGGCGACCCCCGGCCGGCCGCCCGGCGGCTGGGCGTCGACTACCTGCTGCGCGGCGAAGCCCGCGCCGGCGGCGGCCGGACGAGCGTGAACGCACACCTGGTGCGGGTCCGCGACGGGCGCATCGTCTGGCGCGGCGTCTATCACCGACCGGCCGAGGACATCTTCGCCGTCCAGAACGAGATCGCCGCGGCCGCCGCCCAGGCCCTGGGCGCCCGCGTCGCGCCGCGCGCCAACCCCCACCTGACCACCCGGCCCGAGGTCTACGACCGCTACCTGCAGGCCCGCAGCCTGAGCCGCGAGCGACGCACGGCGCCGCTGCAGGAAGCCCATCGGCTGCTGCTGGAGGCGGCGGCCCTGGATCCCGACTATGCCCCGGCGTTCGCCAATCTGGCGCAGGTGACGATGCTGCTGGCCGACCACCCGACGTCCTACGGCGACATCCCCATCCCGCGGGCCCAGGCCGAGGCCCGGCGTTACGCCCGGCGCGCCTTGGAACTGGCGCCGGATTTGGCGGATGCTTACGCGGCCTATGGCCTGATCTCGCTGAGCGACGCTCAGTCGCTGCCGTTCTATGCCCGCGCCGTCGCGCTGGAGCCGCAGCAGCCCGACTATCACCGCTGGCTCGCTCAGGCCTACAGCGCCGTGGGCCGCGAGGCCGACGCCCTCGCGGAGTACCAGCGCGCCGCGGCCCTGGATCCGCTGCTCTGGCTCTCGATGGAGCACCTGGTTGGCCAGTTGTCGTTCATGGGCCGCATGGCCGAGGCCGCCACGGTGGTTGAGCGCTTTGCCCGGGTGTCCAACGACCCGCATGGGGTCGCACGCCTGCAGGCCGCGCTCGCCGGGCAGCAGGGGCGGCTCGCCGATTTCCTGCGCCTCACCGAGGCGGCTTCGAAGCGTTGGCCCGCGGAGCGCACGCTCACCGCCGACCTCGCCAAGGCCTGGCTGATCCTGGGCGAGCGGGAACGGGCCGCTGGCGTGCTGCCGCGGCGCGAGGTGGTCGGCCGCCTGGCGCTGCGGGGCGACACCGATGGGCTGGCTCGCGAAGCCCGGCGCATGGGCCCCGCCTTCTGGCAGACCGAGCCCGGCTATTGGGACTTCGCGGAGGGTCTGGTGCAGGGCGGCCACGGCGCGCTGCTGCTGGAGCTCTACGACGCCGAGTTCGACAGCGTGGCGGATTTCTACGCCCGCGCGCCGTCGAAGGCCCTGCCGACCGGCCCCGCCCTGATCGCGGCGCTGAACGAGGCCGGCCGCAATGCGGAGGCCTCGGCGCTGGCGTCCCAGTTGCTCAAGCGGCTGGACGATGACGTCCGCGCGGGCATGGACCCGGGCCACGCCGCCTACGACCGCGCCGCGGTCCTGGCGCTCATCGGACGCGCCGACGATGCCGTGGCGCAACTGGAGACGGCGGTGCGGGGGAGCTGGGTGAACATGGCCTGGATGCCATCGAAGCTCTCGGAGCGACTGATGTTTCGCGGCCTGCGCGGCGACCCCCGGCTGGCGGCCGTCCAGGCCGAGCTGGACGCCAAGGTGAACCAGCAGCGGGCGCTGCTCGGCCTGCCCGCCCTGCCGAAATGACCTCCCGCGTCGCTTTTGACGCGGCTTTGACGATCGTTTGCGACGCCGGATGACGGGCGTCCGCCACACCTGACCGCATCAAGCGATCAGGGAATCCTCAGACAATGCGTATCATGTTCGCCGCTATGGCCGCGGCAATGGCGAGCTCGCCGGCCTGGGCCCAGCGGGCCGACGACAATGCGGTGAAGTCCGCCGACGACGCCTTCGGGACCAGCGTCGGCAACGAGAACATCGGCCTCTACCGCCCTGTCGAGGTTCGCGGTTTCAGCGCGGTCGATGCTGGCAACGTCCGCATCGACGGCCTCTACTTCGACCGCCAGACCGACCTGTCTCCACTCATCGCGCCCGGGCAGACGATCCGGGTCGGCATCTCCGCCCAGGGCTATCCGCTGCCCGCCCCGACCGGCATCATCGACAGCGAGCTGGTGCGGGTCGGTGACAAACGGGTGGTGAGCGTCGTTGGAACCTACGGCGCGTTTGACGGCTATTCCGCCGAGATCAACGCCAAGCTGCCGATCGTCGAGGGCCGGTTCGGCATCGCCTTGGGCGCGAGCATCTCCAAATACGCGTACGAGTACGGCAATAGCGAGCGCGATCTGTCGCTCTCGATCGCGGCCCAGTGGCGGCCGGTGGACGGCGTGGAGATCATCCCGTTCTACGACCGCTACGCGGTGGCCAGCGCCGAGGCCTTACCGCTGATCTTCGTGGATGGGCCGCACCTGCCACCCCGGTTCGAGCGCGGACGCTTCTTTGGCCAGGACTGGACCGACGGCGAGAACGTGGGGACCAACTTCGGGGTGGTGGCCACGGCGGCGGTCGGCGCGGGCTGGACGCTGAAGGGCGGCCTCTTCCGGTCGATCTTCGAGACCGAGCGTGGCTTCGTGGACCTCTTTCTCGACACCACGGCGACCGGCGTGGCCGACCACCTGATCATCGCCGACCCGGCCCAGAAGTTCGCCTCCACCTCCGGCGAACTGCGGCTGTCGCGCAACTTCGAGGAGGGACCCAGGCGGCACACCGTCCACCTGATCGTGCGCGGCCGCGACCAGGCGCGGCGTTATGGCGGCTCGGACGCCTTCGACGCCGGAAAGGCGGTGATCGGCGTTCCGGTCGACCTGCCCGAACCGGACTTCACCTTCGGCCCGCAGACCCGCGACAAGGTTACCCAGTGGACCGGAGCCGCCGCCTACCAGGGCCGCTGGGGCCCGTTCGAGCTCAGCGGGGGCCTCCAGCGCACCCGTTACCGCAAGACCGTCCACGAGCCCGCCGCCCAGCCCCAAAAGGGCCGCGACGACGCCTGGCTGTACAACGTCGCCGGCGCCTGGAAAGCCACCGACCGGCTGGCCTTCTATGGCGGCTACACGACGGGGCTGGAGGAGGGCGGCGTCGCCCCGGAGAACGCCGCCAACAAGAACGCCGCCCCGCCGGCGATCCGCACCAGGCAGTTCGACGCCGGCTTCCGCTACGCGCTGACCAACGACCTGAAGCTGGTCGCCGGGGTCTTCGACGTGAGCAAGCCCTACTACAACCTCGACCAGGCGAACCTCTATCGCGAGCTCGGCCGCCAGCGGCATAGGGGCGTCGAGATCTCGCTGTCGGGGGAGTTGGCGAAGGGCTTGCGCGTCGTCGCCGGCACGGTGCTGGTCCGGCCCCGGGTGTCGGGCGAGGAGGTCGAGGCCGGCCGCCTCGGCAAGATCCCGCCCGGCCAGGTGAAGCGGTTGACGATCGTCGGGCTGGACTACCAGCTGCCGTGGATCGAGGCGCTGTCGGTGAGCGCCACGGTCACCAGCCTCAGCCCCCGCATGGCCAGCAGCGACAACCAGCTCCGGATCCCGGCCCGCAACGTGCTGGACCTGGGCGCGCGCTATCGGTTCGAGGTGGCGGGCGCGCCGGCGACGCTGCGTGTGTCCGTGGCCAACGTCTTCGACAAGTACGGCTACCGCACCAACGGTTCCGGCGTGTTCACACCTCTGGCCCAGCGCCGGTTCAGCGTCACCCTGGCGGCGGACTTCTAGGCCCGCCGACGGCTCGCCCAGGCGTAGAGGCCCGCCATGATCCCGATGTAGGCGACGATCGCCAACGCCGGCGCGGGCGGGAAGCCCTCAGGGACCAGGGCCAGGGGCGCGCCGGAGTTGGTGGCCACGATCAGGCCGGCCAGGGCTACGTTGAACAGGCTCTCGCCGACGATCAGGCCGGACACCACCAGCACTCCCAGGCGCTTGGCCGCCTCGGCGTCGGACCGCTGGGCGACACGGCGGTCGTAGAGCCAGCCCGCGGTGGCGCCCAGCACGACCGGGAAGGTCAGGGTGGCCGGCAGGTAGATCGCCATGCCCACCGCCAGCGGCGGCAGGCTGTAGCGCTTCGTCCGCCGCAGGGCCTCGTCGACGAGGATCAAGCCTATGCCCACCAGGACGCCGACGCCGATCAGGCCCCAATCGAGCTGGCCGCCCACGACGCCCTTGGCGATCGTCGAGATCAGGGTCGCCTGGGGCGCGGGCAGGGGGTCGTCCGAGATGGCGCCGAGGTTGGCGGCGCCGGCGAAGCCGTTGGAGCGGTTCAGCAGGTCCAGGATCGGCGGGATCATCGCCGAGCCCGCGACCACGCCGACCACCAGGGCGGCCTGCTGGCGCCAGGGCGTCGCGTCGACCAGCTGGCCGGTCTTGAGGTCCTGCAGGTTGTCGTTGGCGGCCACTGCCACGGCCAGCAGGGCGCTGGTCACCAGCAGGGCGAAAGCCACCAGGGGCATCGGATCGCCCATGGCGGCGCCCGCGCCGATGGCTGCGACGATCAGCGAGGCGCCCAGGACCGCCAGGATCGCCAGGCCGGACACGGGGCTGTTCGACGATCCGATCAGGCCGGCCATGTAGCCGCAAACCCCGGCCACGGCGAACCCGGCCACGGCGATGTAGACCAGGGCCGCGGCGGTCAGCGGAACGGCGATCGAGGCCAGCGGGCCGGCCTGCAGGAAGTTGAAGATCAGCACGCCCATGGGGATCAGGCAGAGGGCCGAGACGGCGGCGACGATGCCGATCGGGATGTCCTGCTCGGCCCGGTCCACCCCGGCGCCGGCGGCGCGCAGGCTCTGGGCGCTGAGCGCGCCGGCCAGGCCCTTCCAGACCGGCGCGGCCAGCTTGGCCAGGGTCCAGATCGCCGAGATGCCGATGGCGCCGGCGCCGATGAAGCGCACCTTGGTCGTCCAGATCGCGCGCGCCGCGTCTCCGGCGGACGCCGCCGCGTCCGGATAGAGGTTGGTCAGCAGGGGCACGGCGACGCCCCAGGCGATCACCAGGCCGGTCAGCATCGCCATGCCGACGGCGATCCCCATCAGGTGGCCCGCGCCGAACAGGGCCAGCGACATGGAGGCGCCAAGGCCGGTGGCGCCCGCCCCGGCGCGGAAGAAGCCCGCGACCTCGCCCGCCAGGACCCGCGTGCCGACCGCGAGCGCGAAGAGCGCCGAGCCGGCGCTGCCCAGCAGGATGGCGGTCAGGCCCCGCCTTCCGTCCGCGGCGGCCTCGGCGCTGTCGCCACGCATGCCGGAGCCGACCTTCAGCACCTCCGCGGCGGCGACGCCTTCCGGGTAGGGCAGCGGCGAATTGGTCACCAGCGCCCGGCGCAGCGGCACCGTGTACATCACCCCCAGTACGCCCCCGATCGCGCAGATGCCGAAGGTGGTCCAGAAGGGGAAGCCGCTCCACGCCCCGACGATCACCAGCCCGGGCAGCACGAAGATCACCGAGGCCATGGCGCCGGCGGCCGAGGCCACCGTCTGGACGATGTTGTTCTCCCAGATCGTCGCGTCCTTGAACGCGCGCAGCAGGGCCATGGAGATGATGGCGGCGGGGATCGAGGTGGCCACCGTCAGCCCGACCTTCAGGCCGAGGTAGACATTGGCCGCGGTGAACACGAGGCAGATCAGGACGCCCAGCAGGATCCCTCGGACCGTCAGTTCCACACGCCGGGCCTCAGCCCCTGCCGCAACCGTCATGCGAAACTCCCCAGACCTGCCGGCAGTTAGAGACCGAGCCGCGACTGGGCTCAAGCCGGCAGCGGTCAACGCGTGCGGCGCAGTTCCAGGATGTCGAGCTTGGATTCGTAGGCCGGCCAGGGGAAGGCGATGCGCCAGCGATCGTCGCCGACACGCCGCACCTCGCCGATCAGGTCGCGCTCGCCGTCGGCGCCGTAGCGGGGCGTGCGCACTTCGTCGCCCAGTTCCAGGACGCCGACGAAGCGCGCCTTGCGCCGGTCGTCCGGACAGACCAGGCCGACGGGGCGTTGCGAGCCGGTGGTCTTGCGCACGATCAGGTCGCCGCCGGGCGTCAGCGCCACCTGACACTTGAACCAGCCGTAGGCGATGTAGGGCAGCATCCCCTCGCTGGCCGCGCCCAGCTTGATCGTCCGGCACTGGTAGCGGCCGGGCGTCGGCTGCGGCCGGTTGAGATCCACGCGTGGGTCGGCGACCGGGCCCAGGCGACGCAGTTCCTCGCCGGCCCCGCCCTTGATGGCCTCGGCGCGGCCGTCGCGCCACGCCTGGTCAAGGCGTGACAGGCGCTCGGTGTCGGCGCGGGTCGGTACGCAGGTCATCGGCTGGGCGGTCGCGGTGGCGGCGAACGCGCTCAGCGCCAGCGTCAGCATCTTCAGCATGGGGAAAGACCGTCGCAGGCGGTCAGAACCTGCTCTTGTAGGCTAGCCGGGTCGGGCCGACCCGCAAGCCCTGGTCGTCGCTCCACGCGGCCTTGGCGCGCAGTTCGAACTTGAGGATGTCGTCGGGATCGGCGGCGTTGAGCTTCAGGCCGCGGCGCTCAGGCTCGGTCGGCGGGAGGCCGGCGGGCCGCAGTACGGTCACATCGCGGTGGATCGTCAGGGCGGGAACACGGGGCTGGCTGGTCATGCGCGGGGCGGCGGCCACCACGGTCACGGGCCAGATCTGGGCCAGGGTGGAAAGCGGGGCCGAAGCGATCGCGGCGGTCGCGATCAGCAGGTTCAGCGGGCGGTACACTTTCAAGCACTCCAGCGTTGTGACCGCCCGCAGAACCCCCTCACATCACTTTGGTTTCACTTTGTTACGATTGCCGGAACGTCAGGCGCGGTCGATGCGCGCGGCGTAGCAGCCCGCGCCGGCGTAATGGGCGTGCAGGTAGGCCACCTGAGGGTCGGCCAGCAGCCGCGGGATCGCCCCATCCAGCTCCGCGGTGGCGACAAGGTCCGCGTCCACCATCATGCCGGCCTCGTCGAAGGCCCGGAGCGACAGGAACTTGCGCGCGCGGAACACCGGCGGGATCTCGCCCGGCGCGAAGGCCGTGTCGGCGGCGCCCTCGCGGACGAAGATGGCGTGGCGCGAACGGAACGGGGTATCGGCCGGCTGGTGTTCGTAGTTGAGCAGCAGGACGGTCTCGCCCACCTCGGCGTCGGCCAGGGTCACGCGGCAGGGCGCGCCGGGACCCTCCACCGTGCGGCGGACGATCCCTCGCCCGGCGAGTTCGGCGTCGGACAGGGCGAAGAGGGGCTGGAACGGCGCCACGGGTAGGGCGCTGACGACGAAGGACATAGGGGTCTCCTGTTGTTGTCAGGAACATCGGATCGCCGGCGGCCTGAGCCAATGTGGCGATGCCAACACATGTCCGAAAGCCGCTAGATGGCGTCGTGGAAGATGATGCCCAGCGTGTGTCGGCGCCCGGCGCGCAGGCGGCTGACCCCGTGGCGCAGGGTGACGCGGTAGACCCCGCGCGCGCCGGTCATCGGGCGGTGGTGGACGGGGAAGACCACGGCGTCGCCCTGGCGCAGCGGCACGACCTCGGCGCGCGACTGCATGCGCGGCCGCTGCTCGGTCAGAACGAACTCGCCGCCCTCGAAGTCGCGCCCGGGCTCGGAGAGCAGGATCGCCGCCTGCAGCGGGAAGACGTGCTCGCCGTAGAGGTCCTGGTGGAGGCAGTTGAAGTCGTCCGGCCCGTAGCGGAGCAATAGCGGCGTGGGCCGGACCTGGCCGGCCGCATGGCAGCGGGCGAGGTACTCCGCGTGCTCCGTCGGATAGCGCGCGCGTTCCCCCAGCGCGGTGTTCCAGCGATTGGCGATCTCTGCCAGCGGCGGATAGAGCGCCGTCCGAAGCTCGGCGACAGGGTCGGGCAGGGGATAGGCGAAGTAGCGGTATTCGCCGCGCCCGAAACCGTGGCGAGACATGACCACGGTCGAGCGGAAGCCTTCACCGTCGTAGCGGGCCGCCATGGCCTCGCACGCCGAGGCGCTCAGAAGGCCGGGAATCAGGGCGCAGCCATGGGCGTTGAGCTCGCGCTCGGCCGCGCTCCAGTCGATGTCTTGCAGGGTCATGGGCGGGAGATGGCCGGCGACGGGGACGGCGCCAAGGGCCTTCACCGACGCCGTGTCCGGATTGCGCGAACCGGGCCCAGCCCCTAGATACCGCGCTTCGCCGAAGGAGCAGGCCGATGCGGCTCACGTTGGACAACCCGATCACCCGTTGTGTCCACGCCGCCGAGATCGCCCATGTCTTCGCCGTTCGTCACCCTGGACAGCCTCAGCTACTCGACGCCTGACGGCCGTTCGCTCCTCGACAACCTGACGCTCACCTTCGAGGCCGAACGCACCGGCCTCGTGGGCCGCAACGGCGTGGGCAAGTCCACCCTGGCGCGGCTGATCCTGGGCGAACTCCAGCCGTCGGCCGGCGCGGTCACGGTGCGCGGGCGCCTGGGCGTGCTGCGCCAGGCGCTGATCCCGTCGCCGGGCGCGAGCGTCGCGGACCTCATGGGCGTCGCGGACCTCATGGGCGTCGCCGGGCCCCTTCGCCGCCGGGGCTCCTGATCCTCGACGAGCCTACGAACCACCTGGACCTGGACTCCATCGCCGCCGTCGAAGCCGCGCTCGCAGCCTACGACGGTGCGCTTCTCCTGGTCAGCCACGATCGGGATTTCCTGGAGGCGATAGGGATCGAGTGGGAGATCTCGCTTCACCCACCCTCGTCATCCTCCGGGCAGCCGAAGGCTGAACCGGGGGACCCAAGCTGAGGCCGCTTGGGTCCCCCGTTCCGCGCTGGCGCGCGGCCGTGGGATGACGATCAGGAGGAGGGGAGTGAGAACGCCTCCGTGATCACGATGGCGCCCTCCGACGCAGCGAGCCGGTGCCTGGCGATCTCGCGGTACTCGGGCGAACCGGCCCAATTGAGCGCGGCCTCCCGGTCCGGAAAGGCCAGGATCACCAGCCGCCGCGTATCCGGCGGGCCTTCCAGCACCTCAGGCGCGTCGTTCACGGCCAGGATCTGGCCGCCGTGCTTGGCGAAGACCGGCATGAAGCCGGCTTCGTACTGGGCGTACCGCTCCCGGTCGTGGATCGCGATGCGGGCGACGATGTAGTGGGTCATGCGGCGGCCTTTCTGACGACGCGGAACACCGCATTGGCCCGGGCGCAGGGCTGGCCGTCGGCGGTGACGAAGGCCTGGGTGAAGCACAGGGTGCCGCCGGGCTTCACGAACACCGTGTCGAATTCCAGCCACTGGCCGGTGAGGGCCGAGCCCAGGAAGTCGACGGTGAGGTTCACCGTGACCAGGCTGGCCAGATCGCCCAGCCGGCGCGCGCACGACAGGCCCATGGCGTTGTCCGCCAGGGTCGAGATCAGCCCGCCGTGGACGAAACCGCGGCTGTTGGTGTGGGCCGCCCCGGCCCGCAGGCCCAGGACGACGGTGTCGCCCGAGAGCCTCCGGTAGAGCGGCTCCCACGGGTCGGTGACCGGACTCTTGCGGTCGTGCCGCTCGAACCCCTCGGGGATGTCGAGGATCGGTTCCATGGCGTCACGCCGCCGCCAGGCGGGCGAGGCTCTCAAGCGTGCCGTGGCAAGCCCGCGCGGCCTCGGCGCCCTTCACCCGGAAGTGGCTGTGGAAGAAGGCGTTGTGGACCTCGGTCTCCTGGTAGTTGTGCGGCGTCAGCACCACCGAGAAGACGGG